>PJQF01000013.1_pt1 | contig 145216 bp, 116 predicted proteins | sample 1503741 | NCBI WGS metagenome assembly PJQF01 (sample SAMN07775949, study PRJNA414020) | Biofilm metagenome, whole genome shotgun sequencing project. | isolation source: biomolecule (vanillin) treated reverse osmosis membrane biofilm | place: India: Nagpur | collected 2017-03-21
ACATGTTCAGCGCATTGACCCGCTGGATACAGCCGCGTTCGATCACGCTCCACTCGCTGGCAGGAATGCTGCGGGGGATGATGTCGAACGGGATCAGGCGCTCGGTGTCTTGCTCGTCGCCGTAGAGGGTGAAGGTGATTCCGGCCCGGTGGAACAGCAAATCCGCTTCGCGGCGGCGCTGGGCCAGCAGTTCCGGAGGCGTGTTGGCCAGCCAGCGGGAGAATTCCTGATAGTGCGCACGGCAAGCGCCTTGTGCGTCATTCATTTCATCAAAGAAAGATCGAGCCATTCCAGTACCTTGTCAGTGCCGAGGGTTGCGCGGGTGGCACTGCCGCTTTGAAAAACGCATAGTTTTATGAGCCTGTGGCTGAGGGTGCCAACAAGCCTGGTCCTTACTTTCTTATGGGGTCGGCTCTGGGTCGGGGGGTAACGAATGCTCCTGTATCCGGGCAGATGAATGGTTTAAGCAATGCCTGTGCCGAAACCCGTCATTAACAGACCAATGACCCGCTGGCGAGCGAGTCAACGCACGCCCGGCTGAGCAATGGGCCGAAAAAAGCCCGAGGACTGCGCGCGCCAGCACCCGCCCGCCTCATGCGATGACCACAACAGTGCGGCGGGTGTTTCACAATGGTGCATGAACAAACTTGAACTTCACTCAGCCCCGATTCTTCTAACAAGGCTTGTCACCTTGTGGAGCATCGTCGTGCCCAGAATCATCTCTCCAAACACGCCAGAAGCGTCGCTGGACGAACACAGTGAACACAACGCCAAGATTTTCGGTTCACCCAAGGACCGTCTTGACTTCTACCGCCGCGAAATTCAGTACGAAACCACCATTCTGGCCAACCGCACCGACGCCTATCTCAGCGCACAGTCGTTCCTGGTCATCGCCTTCGTCTCCGGCATGGGCAACTTGAACCCGGAGTGGGGCAAGCTGTTTACCCTGGTGGTCCCGGTGTTCCTGGTCATGCTCGGTGTGCTCAGCTCGCTGAATGCCTGGCCGGGCATTCGCGCGGCGTATGAAATCATTGACCACTGGCACTACAAGCAGAGTGAACTGCTGCGCAGCGAGCCGGTGATGGGCATGGCCTATGACGATTCACCGCTGTTCTGTGAGACCGAGTCGTCCCACAAGGGCTATCGCAAGTCGCTGCTGTTCTCCATGCGCGCGCCGTGGCTGTTTATGGTGTTTTGGGTATTGCTCGGCGCGTATGCGTTTTACATCCAGGTCGATAACCCGATCTCTTGAGCATCGCCGGTTAAATCGGCGGAACTTCAGCGTCCTGCGCGAGACCTTACCTTTATACAGGCGGTGTTTTTCAAGAGAGGTGACCTATGAGCACAAGCAACGATCCCCAAGTCAGCAACCGTAACGATCCGGCAATCGACGGCGGTGAGCCCGCACCCGGCACGGCGGCTGACGCGCCGAAAGATCCGAAGCCTGCCAGCGACCCCAAGGCCAAGGAAAACGACTACAGTCCAGACTTCAAGCCCGAGCGCGAGCCCAAGCCTGAAACCGACGCTGATATCGACACCCAAGGCGGTTAGAGGAGACAGTCATGTCACACGTACTGGACGACGATGAAGACCTTGACGATGAAGAACTCAATGACCCGGGCAACGAAGACCCGGGTTCATTGATGGATGATGCAGAAGTGCCGCTCAATGACCTGGACGATGCGGCGGATGTGGGCAACACCGAAACCGAACATCTTGGCTGAGCGGTTGCCTATTCAGTGTGCACCTTGGCTCGTCGTTCATACCACGCCAGCATCGGCTGCGTGCTCAACCCATGAACGACGATGCTCAAGGCTATTACCGACACTGTCAGGTTCACCGCTACCGCGCTGTTGGTGCCGCCCAGCCCATGATTGAGCGCGTAGAACAGGTAGTAAATGCTGCCGATCCCGCGAATGCCGAACCAGCCGATCAAACCGCGTTGTCGGTAATCGATCAAACGGCCCCAAGGCATCGCCAGCACGCTCACGGGGCGAATCACGCAGAACAATAGCGCGGCCACCGGCAGTGCGCGCCAATCCCAGTGACTGATCAGCACAATGCCCAACACCGTCACCAGAAACACCTCCATCGAACGCTCCACCAGGCTGCCGAACGAGAGCATGTCGCCCATCATCACGCCAGCGGCGATCTGCGTATCCGCCAGTTCGCTGACATCGCCTTGCAGGGCGCGCTCAGGCGCCACCTCCAGGTGGCCCACCACCGGCAGTGCCAGATGTTCCGATGGGGTCACCGAGTGGCCCGTGGACCTGAACTCCGCTTGGCGCAAGCCCAGCCCGGCGGCGAATACCGACAGAAAGCCATAGCCGCCCACCGCCTCAGCGGCCACATAGGCCAGCGCAATCAACGCCAGGGTCAGGTAGTCGTTCGGGGACAGCGTGCTGTCTTCATTGCTGATGCGCATCCATAGCGTCACGCGACCGATGCCACGGCCCATCCAGTAGCCGATCAACAGCCCGGCCGGCACCGCCCACAGCAGGTTTTTCAGCACCCAGCCACCGAACCAGTCACCGTCAAACCCGGCGTGCTGCATGAACAGCAGGGCAAAGATCACGAAGGGAAAGGCGGTGCCATCGTTCAAGCCGGCTTCGCCGGACAGGCCAAAGCGCAGTGCGTCATAGTCCTGCGCATTGTTGACCTGGACCAACCCCGCCAACACCGGGTCGGTCGGCGCGAGTATCGCACCCACCAACAACGAGACGCCCCAGGACAACGCGAACACGTAATGCAGTGCCAGGCACACCCCGAGGATGGTCAACAGCATCACCGGGCCCGCCATACCAAACGCGATCCGCCATGTGCGATGCCTGAGAGGCAGGCGCAGTTTCAAACCGCTGACGAACAAGGAAAACAACACCGCCACTTCGGTCAGGTGTTCCATCCAGCGCGCCGAGTTTTTGATATCCAGGTGCAACAGGTCCACACCCAGCGGGCCGATGGCTACGCCCAGCAACAGGCACACCGCTGAGGTGGTCACCGGCATCCAGCGCAAATAGGAAGAGGTGAGGGCGAGCGTGAGCAACACAGTGCCCAGTACGGCCATCCACAGAATAAAAGTCATCGAGCGTGCACCAGGCCGTGGTTTATCTCCGTTGGAGGACCACGGCGCGGTACAGGTTCAATCGGGTTCGATCACTTATCGGCCCAGGAATGATTAGCGCCAATTTTGACTCTGAACTTTAAGTTAAGCGGGAAGTAATGCTCTTTGGTCTTCAGTAACTGATAGCGCAGTGTGATTGGCGGCACAAGGCCCTGACGCGTATACGCCTCTCTCATGCTGTGTTCAATGTTGACGATCGGACCCTGCGAGACGAGTTGTCCATCGATGCGCTTTGCTTCTTTGGCGAGGCCATCCAAACCCAGGTCGTACATGTCGGGTCTTTTCGTTCTAAGGATGTCATTAAACAGGTTCGGCCCCACGGTATCGAATATGTTCGCCTCATATTCTGTGAACTCCGGGGTGTATTGGACAGCGCCATCCGGGCCTCGAGTGGCCGTTGGCCGATGGGCGGCAAAGTAGGCTTTGTTAGCCTCAAACCGTTTAGCCATCTCCTTGATCACCTCGTCAAGCACTGGGTTGGCGGGGCGAGTAGCAAAGTTGCTGGTGTTATAAAAGGATTTATAGTCAGTCACGTGGTGCGTCACTGACGCACCGAGCAGCACGTCGTCGGCGCCCGCAGTTACAGCGACGGCATCGACGTTGGATTGGATAAGATCATCGGTATCCAGGTAAAAACCACCGTGCTTATTCATGATTGGGTAGCGGGCTACATCCGAAGCTGCAGCCAGATTTTGTCCTTGCCCGCGTCGGAAGTAGCTGTACATTTCGCCGTTCATGAGCTGCTTGAATGCGGCATCTTCATTCAGGTTGAGCACCGTCACGCCAGGCACTTTATCCTTGAGTGTGCTTTTTATCTGTTCAAACACAGCCGGGCTGTCGGCGTCCACGTGCAGGACTGATTTATACGCGGGGGCGCGGGTGGCGTTTTTGGCGATGTTATCGATCAGGTTGTCTGGCAGCTCCTGGCCTGCCCAAAAATAGTTCAGGGTCTTGGGCACGGGCGCCAACTGTGTTGGAATTCTGGGAATCGAGGAAACCTCAACAAAGTGATAGTGGTGGGCGCTGACTTTTTTAGCCTTTTTGTATTCCTCAAGTGTTCCCCCTTGCCATTTGCCGTTGCCACTTCGCCAGAAATACTGCGGAGCGTGTTCGTCGGTACTTCTCCATGCGCCGGCCACGCTGTCGAAGGCAACGTCCTGATCGACGCCTTTGTAGTTGATCCTGAATGGACTGCCTGAGGTTTCCACACGCTTGATATCATCCATCGGCACGACGTAGGTGCTATTCCCTAACCTGAAAGGCGTCGGTGGAGCCCCCGCACCGCCTAACAGACGTTCGGCACGGGAGGAGGGTGCCCACCCGGACGAACCCAGGTCGGTGACAGGTATATCGGGGCTCGTGCCTTTCGGATGGCAGATGACGCGCTGGCCGTCCTTTACCTGCGACTCAAACAGCCTGCCATCAACCTTCACATATTCCTTTCGACTGCGGCCCACAAACACGTTGTTCTGCAAGCCTTTGGGCGATAGTTCATCGGTCGCGATGTAGCGGCTTTCATAGCCGTGTAGATCGTCCAGTGAGCGAACTTCTCCACTGGCCGCAATGCGGTTGGGGTTAAAGTCTTTCAGGGGCGGGCCAATGGCACGTTTCTTTACCGTATCGTATTCGTGCCAATTGCCCTGAAACATAACCGCCTGGCGCTCGACTGTTTCTTGCCCCACCTTGACCGTGCCGGTTGCCGCCAGGCCGTGCTGTTCGCTTGCAGTCTGGATTGCGTCGTCACTGGCGATTGCGCGCAAACTGTTCGCGTCGCCCGGCTTGGGTAGATCCGGAACGAAGTTCTCCAGTGGTTTGCCGTAGGCGTGTTTGGTGTGCGGATCCAAGGCGTACCACTGATGGGTTGCCTCATCGAACTTAGCCAGGGCCTTGCTGCTGCGCGTGCTGTTGAGCGCCCTGAATGTTCCTTCCGCGATATCGGCCTTTTTTGCCAATTCCAACAGGTTGAGACTGCGGTACGAACCGCGCAGGTAATTGACCCCTTTATGGGCCTTGCCGGCGACAAACTTTACGCCCCTGGCGGCCCCCAGCGCGAGGTCATCAATACCGCCCAACGGGTTCAGCGCACCAATGGTCGCGCGCCCTAGAATCTTTAGCACCTGGGCCGCTTTTGATAACGCGGAAGCACCCGCAAAGGCGCCTTTTGCGGCCTTGGCAGCGGTACCCACACCGACCAGAAAACCAAAAATATCGAACGCCAGGTCGACCGCACCGTCAGCCGTCTTGCCCTCGCTGAAATTCTTGATCGCGGACCTGAACGGGATCAGGCCCAGAATAGCCTCGCCGATGGCTTCGTATGTCGCGTGTTCCGTCTGATAGGTCGTGGTGCCCCTGGCATAGGCGCCCACCGCAGGCAGTTCCATGTCCATGATCATTGCGTCGACCAGGTACTGGGTTCTGGCACTCGCAACGCTCTTCGGCACACCATTGCCAGCCTGGCTTTCATCGGTGATTCCAGCGGGGTACTGACCTTCGGGTTTTATCCTGTCGTATCGTTTACCTCGTGCAGGATACCAACCCTCGGTCGGCCGGTTTTGTTTATAGACCTTGCCCGGTCGCCGGGTGACAGTGCCCTGCAGTCGGTCGATTGCATACGTCATGACGCTGACTCGGCCGTTGACGGTGCGCCGGGTCTCGACCAGCAGCACGCCGGCTTCAGTACGCAGGGGTTGATCGGGGCTGTCGTAGTCAATTTCTCTGCGCACGGCGATTTCGCCAAACTCCAGATTCTGGCGGTCTTCCAGCGGCAGTTTGGAAATCAATAGTTTGAGTTGCGCGCCGGTGATCTTTTTGACCGCGTCAGCGTAATTGCGAAAGTCCTCATTGAACTGCTTGATTGGATCCGGCAAGGGTTTGAGCCTTGGCAGCACGTCGTTGATATCTATCTGGTCGGATGATGAAACCCAGACCCCAGGCTTTCCGGTATCGGAATCGGGCGGCGGCGACCTGAGCGCTCTGCCATCGATGTACAGGTCCAACAGTGAATAGGGGCCGGGGTACCAGTGGGTGTAGGGTTGCGAAGTGATGCACTTGTTCTCGAACAGCGCGGGGTCAATGGTCGGGAAGGCTTTTTTCAAATGCCCGAGGGCAATCTTTTTCGTCATCGGCGTCTCGGGGTCCGGCAGTGCGGCCGCTTCGCTCATTTCGCTGACATGCTGGTCGAACGCTTTGCGCACCTCGGACAGGGCGGTATCCGTTGTCGGATAGCCCAGACCATTGGGAACGGCCCAGGCTTTGATCGCCTCGTTCTGGGCGGCATATTCAATCTGGCGTTCCTCGTGCGAGATCGGTGCCGCGTTGGCCGCCAGCATGATTTGCGCGTAGTCCCGGAGGGCTGTCGAGCCTGGCGCTTTGGCTTCCTCGCGAGCAACCGCCGTGGTGAAGCTGACCCAGCTGTGGGAACCGATCGTCACTTGTTTCGGGATGCCCTTGACCAGAAACTGCGGCGCGCGACTGGCGAGCATCAGGTAGGCCTGTACTGATGCTGCCGGCACGGAGGAGGCGAGGCCGTTGGCGAAGAGATGCTCCTCCAGCGCCTTGACCACCGCAGATGCCGATTGGTGGCTGTTATTGGCTGAGACCAGTGGGTAGCCGTCAATACTTGCTTCACCGCGGCTGTCGCTGTATTTCCCCACGCCCAAGGCCGCCAGCAACCAGTCGGTGGCGCTGCCTTTTACCGAGCGCGCCTCGAATGTGGCTTGAATCGCCTCGCCCAGGGCCTTGCCTCTGGGGGAGCTGACCAAACTGTCGATGAGTGGCCGCGGGTTGAGCTGTTCTTCAGCGCTGATCGGTCTGCCGTTGAGCAGATAGTCGAGGACATGCTTGAAGGGTTTCAGCGTGAGGTCGCCGAATGCTCCTTCGCGTATAGCCATCCTCAGTTGTGCCTGGTGGTCATGCGCAAGCGGTTCGGGCCACGTCAGCGCGCCGCCCAGATTGCCATGGGCGGCGGCTTTGAGGTCTGTGCTGAGGAGGGCGCTGGCCAGATTCTGCAGTTGCTCTGGGGTGGTGGGTACGTCCCAGCCATGGTCCTGCAGAAATTGCTGCAGGCTGACTTCATTGGCGGCGGTAATGCCCCCTGACCGGTAGGTACTGACGGCCGCAAGCGGGATCGTTTGTTGCAGCTCGGCCTGGAGTTGCTCGACCGCTGCGCTGCCATTTTCCAGCGCCATCGCCAGGCGTTGCAGTACAGCGCCTGCCCGGTAGCGGTTGTGGATGTCGCCCAGAATCGCTTGCTGATTCTGGAGGGCGTCCTCGCTGGTCGACTTGATCTGATCCGCGCAGCGGCTTGGGTCGAGGCGATCAAAGTTAGGGTTGCGGCTGATTTCGTTGCCGCGTTTGAGCATGCCAGCCAGGGTCAGCGTCTGCGATTCCTGATAAAAACGCCCGACTAGCCACCAGGGCACCGGTACGTCCGGGCTATTGACCGGAGGCGCAATGTGCGAATTGAGGCCGATGAGCTGGGCTGCTTGAAGGATAGGCCCGCTGATAGCGGCCCACTGGCTGTCGTCCTGGCCCAGGGTGTGTAGTGTGCGTTGCGGGTCACGGGAACGTTCCAGGTAGAAGGTTATTTGAGCTGACGCCGGGTCGATTTTTATTGTGCTGGTGTCGATACCCTCGGCTCGAATCCACTGCTGAACGTCAGGTGACTGGAAGGTGTCATGTAAGTGCCGCCACCATTGGCCAAAGGTGGAATGGGCAGGAATGTAATCGAAGTCATCAACCTTGATACGACGCCCGGCCAGGTTCAGGGCCATCGCGTATTGCGCTGCCAACGCCCGGTCTCCGCCGGCACGCGTGGTGGCCTCTTCTTCCAGCGGGGCAGCGGTGTCGCGTTTTTGTCTTGAAAGCGGCGGCAGTAGAGGCAGGGCTGGAGCAGGGTTAGGGGCGGCGATGAGTTGATTGGAAATACGGTGCATGGGGCAGTCCTATGGCGTATGGAAACACAGCCTCGGCCTTAGCGGCTAACGAAGCATTGCCCTTGCGTAACGCCCAACGCAGATTGATTCCCTTGGCCCGCCGATTATGTGGTTACCCTATATTTCGCTCCTTCCAGGCCAGCCTGCGGGCGCAGGCTCGATGTATTGCTCCATCAGCGACGAGCCGATGGTTTTCAGGCGGATCATGTCCATCAATTGGCGCAACCCCGGCTGTGACTGGCGGCGGCTGGAGTAGTACATGCACAGCGGTTGACCCAGGCAGGCCCAGTCCGGCATGACCTCTACCAGACGGCCGTCCGCCATTTCCTGTTGCACACGGTTGGATAGGCAATAAGCAACCCCCACGCCTTGCAGCGCGGCGTTGACGATGGTCTCGGTGTCGGCAGCGCTGAAATGCCCGGGCACGTCGATACGTTGCTGCCTCGGGCCGTTGCCCAGTTCCCATTTGTAGGGGGTTTTATCGCCCAGGTACATGCGGATGCACGAATGCTGCAGCAGGTCTTGGGGGGCCTGCGGTATACCGCAGCGTGCAAGGTAAGCGGGCGAGGCGACCATGATCCAGCGCAACGTCCCGGTCAGCGGCACCGCCACCATGTCCTGCGGCACGGTGGCGCCATAGCGGATGCCCGCGTCGTAGCCTTCGGCAACGATATCGATCATGGCGTCCTCGACGATCACGTCCAGGCGCAGTTGCGGATAGGCGTTGGTAAATTCACCCAGGATCGGCGCCAGCAGCAGCGCCGCCGCATCGCGTGGCACGTTGAGGCGCAGGCGGCCGATAGGCGATTCGCGGTGCAGGTCGAGTGTGTCGAGGCCATCCTGGATCATCGCAAAACCCTGGCGCAGCTTTTCGGCGAGCAGGGTGCCGGCGTCGGTGGGCTCCACGGCGCGGCTGGTGCGGTGCAGCAGTTTGACCCCCAGGCGCGTTTCCAGGTTGCGCATGGTATGGCTTAACGCCGACGTGGTGACCCCCAGTTCGTGGGCCGCATGGCGAAAACTGCGGCGCCGGATGATCGTCATGAACACATTGAGATCGGCCAATTCGGAACGATTGAAAGCCGCCATTACAAGCCTCCTTTATAGCGGTTCGGTTGCACGCGGCGTTGAGCCCTATTCAACCTTGGATGATCTAGAGTAATGGCTTTTATACGTCGCGTTACCGGCAGGGGTCATTTTTAATGCGCATCGAGACCCTCCGGATTGCCGGCATCGACAAACCCGTCGCGCGGATTGCCCTCGGTACCTGGTCCATGGGCGGGCATTTGTGGGGCGGCGCGGATAACGAGCAGTCGATCAGAACGATTCGCCATGCGTTGAACTGCGGCATCAACTTGATCGACAGCGCGCCAGTCTACGGCCTTGGCCTTTGCGAAACGCTGATCGGCAAGGCGCTGCGCGGCCAGCGCCACAGTGCGGTGATCGCCACCAAAGCGGGCGTGCAATGGGATGATGGCTCGCCTTGGCGCCAGGCGACGGCGCAGCGCATTCGCAAAGCGGTGGAAGACTCATTGGTGCGGCTGGAAACGGACTACATCGATCTGTACCAGGTTGATTGGCCCGATGCGTTGCTGGCCCGCCAGGAAACTGCCGATACGTTGGAGAGCCTGCGCCGCGAGGGCAAGATCCTTGCCGTCGGCGCCAGCCACTGCTCTTGCGCACACATCAACGATTTCAGCCGGCATACCCCGTTGGCCACCGTACAGCCGCCGTACAACCTGTTTGAGCGCGCCATCGACTGCGACCTTCTGCCGTATGCCAAGCAACATTCGCTGGTGGTGTTGGCCTATGGCCCGTTATGCCGTGGCTTGCTGACCGGCAGCCTGCATGCGGCCAGCTGTTTTGCCGACGATGACAAACGCACGCTCGACGCGAAATTCACCGCGCCGCGTTTTGAGCAATACCTGGCGGCCGTGGCGGCGCTGGATAGCTATGCCCGTGAATGTCATGGCAAGTCGGTGCTCGCGTTGGCCTTGCGCTGGGTACTGGACCAAGGCCCGACCATCGCGCTGTGGGGCGCCCGTACTCCCGAGCAACTGAACGGGGTTGACGAGGCGTTTGGCTGGCGCTTGAGTGCCGAAGACCTGACACATATCGACCGTATCATCGCCAGCGAGCTGAACAATCCGCGCTAGCCGGATTCGATGACACCCTTAAAACGTTAGGGTTATGACAGGGCTGTCGGTAACAAAACACCCTCCCTGTGCGTAGAGGTTTTTGCATGAAGCGCGGTACCGTATTCAAGCTCGTCGGTGGTGGGTTGGTTGGGTTGGCGTTGCTCGGTGCCTGGCAATGGCGGGGCAATCCCGACGCCTTGTGGCAAATCGTCAGCCGGCAATGCGTGCCCAACCTGCAACAGCAGCACACCCCCAGCCCTTGCCTGGCGGTCGATCTGGACCGTGGCTACACCCTGTTAAAAGACCGCAACGGCCCACTGCAGGATCTGCTGATTCCGGTGGATAAAATCACCGGCATCGAAGACGCCGCGTTGGGCCGTGACTTGCTGCCGCATTACTTTACTCAAGCCTGGCGGCACCGCAGTGTGTTGTCGGATGGCCTGAAAAAGCCGATTCCCGACGCGTTCATTTCGGTCGCGATCAACTCCCGTTACGGCCGTACGCAGAACCAGTTGCATCTGCATATCGCCTGCCTGCGCGCGGATATCTTTGCCGTGCTCACCCAGCTAAGCAGCACCCTCAACGAACAATGGCGGGTACTGCCGGCTCGATTGATCGGGCACACATACAGTGCCCGCACGCTGACGGCGGCGGACGCCGATGCGCTCGACCCCTTGGTCGTGTTGCGTGCATATGTCGATGCCCAGGGCGCGAGCATGAGCCAGTACAGCTTGCTGATGGCACCCCGCGCAGACGGCAGTTTTGTGTTGTTGACCACACACCTGGCACTGAGTGAACTGAACCTGGGGTCGGCCGAGGAATTACAGGACCGTCACTGTGACCTGATGACCGCGCGCTGAGCCCACTGTCGCGACGAGGTGGTTAAAACACTGACTGCGACCTGTTCGCTCGATAAACGACACCCCGCAAACGTATCCATTGAACGACTGTTCAGTTTGCACTATGTTGACCGCATCCACCCCTTTGTGCGCAAACGGGTTCGCGCTTTTTCTTCTTGAACGAGAGGCTCTGGCATGCGGTTTTCCCCCTTTGTTGAGCGAATTGCAGGGCAGGGCGTCGCCGCCTGGGACATCCACCACGCCGCGTTCCACGCCGCCAGCCAGGGTGAGGACATCATCATCCTCAGCGTCGGCGATCCGGATTTTGCCACGCCTTCCTTTATTACCGACGCGGCCGTCAGTGCACTGCGCGACGGTGATACCCACTACACCGAAATCCCTGGCCGCCCCCCATTGCGCGACGCCGTCGCAGCACGCTACAGCAACACCCTGTCGCGGCCGGTGGCTGCCGAAAACGTCATCATCGTGCCCGGTGCACAGAACGCGCTGTTCATCAGCTCGTTGTGCCTGCTGCAAGCCGGTGATGAAGTGCTGGTGCTCGACCCGATGTACGTCACCTACGAAGCCACGCTCAAGGCCAGCGGTGCAACGCTGGTGCGCGTGCCGTGTTCGCCGGAGTCGGGCTTTCGCCTGGATGCGCAGGCGCTCGGCGCGGCGATTACGCCACGTACCCGGGCGATTTTCTTCTCCAACCCGAACAACCCCACCGGCGTGGTCCTTAACCCGCAGGAATTGCAAGCCATCGCCGACCTGGCCAACGCCCATGACCTCTGGGTCGTGGTGGATGAGGTGTATGAAAGCCTGGTGTTCGACGGTGAATACCACAGCCTCGCCGCACTGCCGGGCATGGCCGAACGCTGCATCGTGATTGGCAGCTTGTCCAAATCCCATGCCATGACCGGCTGGCGCATCGGTTGGATCATCGCGGCGCCGCAGATGGTTGCGCATGCAGAAACCCTGGTGTTGAGCATGCTCTATGGCTTGCCCGGGTTTGTGATGGAGGCTGCCACAGCGGCGGTGCTGGCCCATGATCAGGTGACGCAGGGCATGCGCGAGATCTACCGGCGGCGCCGTGACCTGGTGGTGACCGGCCTCGGCGCGTGCCCGGGGATCAAGGTGCAGGCGCCGCAAGCAGGCATGTTCGTGTTGATGGATGTGCGCGGCACCGGTCTGGGCTCATTGGATTTTGCCTGGCGGTTATTCCGAGAGGCGGGCGTGTCGGTGCTCGATGCCGCCGCGTTTGGTGAGCCGGCGCAAGGCTTTGTGCGGTTGTCGTTTACCCTCGGCGAGGCACGCCTGGCCGAGGCTTGCCAGCGTATTGCCGGGTTTGTTGCCAGGCTTGCCGGTGAGCCGCGAGTCGCGGCTGCGCCAGCGCGTGAAGTGCTGCCGCCGGTCGAAGCCAGGAAGATGATTGAAGTCATCGACCTGCATAAGCGTTTCGGCAATATCGACGTGCTCAAGGGCATTTCCCTCACGGCTCGCGAAGGCGAGGTGATCTCGCTGATCGGCGCCAGCGGTTCGGGCAAGAGCACCTTGTTGCGCTGCATCAACATGCTCGAAGTGCCGGATCAAGGCAGCATTCATGTCGACGGCGAAAGCATCAAGCTCAATTACGGCATGCCCGGTGCGCCGCTGGTGGCGGATGCCAAGCAACTGGTGCGCATCCGCTCGACCCTCGGCATGGTGTTCCAGAACTTCAACCTGTGGCCCCACCGCACCGTGCTTGAAAACCTCATCGAAGCCCCGACCCAGGTGCTGCGTGAAAGCCGCGCCGAAGCGATCGAACGCGCCGAAGCCTTGCTGGATCGCGTCGGCCTCGCCGCCAAGCGCAACGAATACCCGGCGTTTCTCTCCGGCGGCCAGCAGCAACGGGTGGCGATTGCCCGCGCGTTGGCCATGCGTCCCAAAGTCATGCTGTTCGACGAACCCACGTCGGCCCTCGACCCGGAACTGGTCGGCGAAGTGCTGCGCGTTATCCGCTCTCTGGCCGAAGAAGGCCGCACCATGATCCTGGTCACCCATGAAATGGCCTTCGCCCGGGATGTGTCCTCCAAAGTCGCTTTTCTGCACCAAGGCATGATCGAAGAAACCGGCACGCCGGACTCGGTGTTTATCGACCCACGCAGTGAGCGTTGCCGGCAGTTCGTCAACGCGCATCAAGCGCGCTAACTCCACACAAAGACGGGGCAAATCATGAACTCAAGACCCATGGCAAGCTGGTTGGGCGGTGCAGTGTTGATGTTGGCCGCAGGTTTTACGCTGGCGGCGGAGAAACCCATTGTGTTTGCGGTGGCGGCGGAACCCTATCCACCGTTCACCGTAAAAGGCGGGAATGGCGAGTGGTCGGGGTTTGAAGTGGACCTGATCCACACGCTCTGCGAAGGCATGAAAGCCGAATGCCAGATCAAGGAAGTGGCGTGGGATGGCATCATCCCGTCGCTGCTGGCCAAGAAGATCGACGTGATCTTCTCATCGATGTCGGTGACCGATGAGCGTGAAAAACAGATCGCCTTCAGCCGCGCCTACTACGACTCGCTGCTGGGTGTGGCGGGGCCCAAGGGCGCGACGGTGGACATTACCCCTCAAGGCCTCAAGGGCAAGTTGATCGGTGTGCAAATCTCCACCGTCAGCGCCAATTACCTGAAGAAGTATTACGAAAACATCGCCGACATTAAGTACTACGACACCCAGGAATCGGCCAACGCTGACCTTATCGCAGGCCGTATCGACTACATGATGGCTGACGACACCGCGATCGCGATGATGGTCAAGACCCCCGAGGCCAGTGGCCTGGCGCACATCGCCAGCGTGCCCTACGACCCGATCATCGGGCGTGGCGTCGGTGCCGGTTTACGCAAGGAAGACACCGCGCTCAAGGCCCGCCTCGACACGGCCATCGGCGAGCTGCTGGTGAGCAAGGCTTTTGATGACCTGTCCCAGCATTACTTCGGCGTGTCGGTCAGCCCGTGCAAGCGTGCCGACACCCCGGCGTATGTGAGCAAAGTCTGCGACAGCCCTTATCAGCAAATCGCCCAGAAGACCGAATAAGATGTTCGACCTTCTCAGCTTCGGCGAACAGGGATGGGGTGACGCGCTGTTAAAAGGGTTATGGATGACCCTGCAAATCTCCGCCGGCGCGTTCGCCGTGGGGTTGCTGATCGGCCTGGTCGTGGCCTGCGCCAAGCTCAGCGCGCCACGCCCGATCGCCTTGTTGATGCGCGGCTACACCACGGTGTTTCGCGCGGTGCCGGAGTTACTGCTGATCCTGCTGCTGTACTACGCAGGTTCCATGGGCCTGAACGCGTTGATGCTGTGGCTGGGGTTCGAGCAGGTGAACATCAGCGGCCCGCTGGTGGCGATCCTGGTGTTGGGGCTGGTGCAGGGCGCCTACGCGTCGGAGATTTTCCGTGCGGCAATCCTGGCGATTCCCCATGGCCAGATTGAAGCGGCGCGGGCCTTTGGCTTGAGCGGCATGGGCCTGTTCCGCCGGGTGACCCTGCCGATCATGGCGCCGTACGCCCTGGCCGGCATGTCCAACCTGTGGATCAACCTGATCAAGGACAGCGCCTTGATCAGTGTGGTCGGCACCAACGAATTGCTCTACACCGCCAAGCAGGCGGCGGGTTCGACCCGTCAATACTTACTGTTCTACCTCACGGCCGCCGCCTTGTATTACCTGGTGACGCTGGCTTCCAACTACCTGTCCGGGCGCCTGGAACGACGTATTCGTCGCTGGATGCCGGTTGTCGAGTGAGTGGGCTATGCCTGAATGGATAAGTGACTACGCGGGGCTGATTGCCAAGGGGCTGCAGATTACCTTGTCCTTGCTGGCGATCTCGGCGGTGCTCGGCTTCGTCCTGGCGGTGCTGGTGGCGTTGGCGCGTTTGTCACGGCGCAAGTGGCTGGCCCGGGGGGCGTTGGCCTACACCAGTGTGCTGCGGGGCACGCCGCTGTTGATCCAGATCTATATCTTCTACTACGGGCTGGGCAGTTTGTTCGCCCAGTTTCCGCTGATACGCACCAGCTTCCTGTGGCCATTCCTGCGCGACGGGTATTGGTACATCGTCTTTGCCCTGGTGCTGTCGGTGGGCGCTTATGTTGGTGAAGTGATTCGCGGCGGCCTTTTGGCGGTGCCCAAGGGCGAGATGGAGGCCGCCTCGGCATTCGGCATGACGCCACGCCAGGCGTTGTTGCGCGTGCGCTTGCCCCGGGCGATGCGCCTGCTGCTGCCGACCCTGGCGGGGGAGACAGTGATGTTGCTTAAGTCCACCGCACTCGCGTCGACGATTGCCGTGGTCGACCTGCTGGGCGCGGCCAACGTGGTGCGGGCGCAGACGTTGCAGATCTATCAACCGCTGTTGCTGGTGGCCGCTGTCTACCTGTGCCTGACGTTCCTGATCGAAGGCGTTTACGCCATCGCCGAGCGACGCGGCACGCCACTGCGCAGGTCGCTCGGATGAAACAGGATCGCGCGTTGCAAGGGATTGCCCTGTGTTCACTGGCCTATGCGTTTCTGGCGCTGCAGGACGCGGCGATCAAATGGCTGGTGGCTGATTACTCGGTGTTCACCCTTCTGTTCTGGCGCAGCCTGGTGGTGGTGGGCGCGTGCGTGATCGCTGGGCGCATGGGCTTATTGCGCCGTGCATGCACATCGGTGAGCCGCCGGCTGCTGATCATTCGCGGGTTGCTGTCGTTGCTGGCGTGGTTGCTCTATTACACCGCCGCCAAGGACCTGACCCTGGCGGAAATGACCACCTTGTATTTCTCCGCGCCGATCATGGTCACGTTGCTCGCTGCGCTGATCCTCAAGGAACGCGCCAGCCGTGGCCAATGGGTCGCGTTGCTCATCGGCTTTGTCGGCGTGGTGATCGCCTGTCGCCCGAGCACTATGCTCGACCCCGTGCCGATCGCCCTGACCCTCACCGCTGCGCTGTGCTGGGCATTGACCTATATCCAGTTGCGCCAGGTCGACCCGACTACCTCGGTGCTCGAGCAGATGCTCATCACCAATGTGGTGTTCGTGGTGTGCATGGCCCTGACCTTGCCCTGGACGCACACCCCAGCGCCGACCCCGGCCTGGTTGGGCATGTTGGCGGCGGGGCTGGTCGGCGGTATCGGTCAGTTTCTGTTGTTCGCGAGTTTCCGGCGGGCCACGGCGACCTTGCTCGCACCGTTTGAGTACACCGGGTTGATCTGGGCTTTTCTGTTATCCAGCCTGATCTGGGGCACGTCGATGGACCTGTCGCTGATCATCGGCGCAGTGCTGATTGCAGTCAGCGGGACGTTGGCCATGCTCAGCGCCCGCCACTCCGAATCACTCGATGTGGTTGGCGCCGAATGCACCGTAACGCAAGCCCTGCACCCAGCATCGGCAGATGTGCAAGCCGTTGGCGGGGCTGAAAGTACCGGGGTTGAGGCACCCCTCAAGCCAGAGTCCGTCGAGCATCGCCGATAGGCCAATCGCCGCCAGATGGCTGTCGTGGATCACCAGGTTTTCGCTGCGGGCAAGGTCGTCCAGCAGCTGCTGGATCAATGCCAGGTAGGCACGGTAGCTGTTTTCGTGGGACTGGTTCACGTGGGGCGAGTGGCGGATCAGGCTCCAGAACACCACCCACACGCCCAGCAGATCGGGGTCCATCACCCGCGGCGAAAAGGACGCGCTGAGGAAGGTATCCAGGCGCGCGGCGGCGCCTTCGGCCTGTTCGACTTGCGCCCAGAGCGCGCTGGTCAATTCGTTGGCGAGCTTTTGGTAGGTTTCGGCGATCAGTGCGTCGATGCTGCCGAAATGGTGGTTGAGCAAGCCCACGGAAACGCCGGCCTCAGCCGCAATCCGGCGTACGGAAATGCCCGCATGGCCGTCGCGGGCGAGGCTGCTCAGGGTGGCGGCAATCAGCAAGTCCCGGCGTTCATCCGGGTCGGCGCGGCGCAGTTTGGGAGGGTCGATGGTCACGGGGATGCCTTTGATGAAGACCAGTGATGAAAAACCAGAATGCTCAGGTTAGTTGAACGCGTGTTCAATCTCTAGCGATTAAATGATGGGAGGAGGGCAAGGCATGGCAAACGACCTTTCGTGGCAGGTGGCGGGCGATGGGGGCCACGCGCTGCACATCGGCGCCTGGCGCTTTGACGGCGACGGCAGTGGGCCGCGTGTGCACCTGCAAGCGGGCGTGCACGCCGATGAAATCGCCGGGATGCTGGTGCTCCACCAACTGCTGCCGCGTTTGCAAGCTTGCAGGGATCAGGGCCGCCTCAAAGGCACGGTGACCGTGGTGCCGCAAGCCAACCCGTTTGGGATCGGCCAATTCCGTCAGGGCCGACTGCTGGGGCGCTTTCACGAGGCTACCGGGCAGAACTTCAATCGCGCTTTCGATCACGCCCTGGCGATGGAACACCCGGCGAGCAACCTCGCGCAATGGCAAAAAAGTCTGCTGCAACTGGCCGCCGATGCCGACCTGGTGCTGGACCTGCACACCGACGATGAGGCATTGCCGTACCTCTACATCCATCGCAGCTTCTGGCCCGAACAAGGCCTGGCGCTGGCCGCGGCACTGCAGGCGCAGGTGGTGATCGTCTGGGATGAAGGCGGCGACGGCTCCTTTGAGGAAACCATCATCAATCACGCCGCGCCGCGCCTGGCCGCCACGGTCGAATTGCGTGGCCAGGCTGACGTCAGCGATGCCCTGGCGCAACAGGACGCCGACGGCCTGTGGGCGTGGCTGTGCATCAACGGGGTGATCGACGAAGTGGCGGTCATCAGCGAATGGCAAGGCGAGGCAGTGGATATGGGCTGCATGGAAACCATCCTGGCGCCCCGCGCCGGTGTGCTGGTGTTTGAGAAAGGCCTGGGTGATCAGGTCGAGGCGGGCGAGCGTTTCGCCAGGCTCATCGGGCGGCCCGGGGATGCGGCGTCAGAAGTGATTTTGCACGCCCCACAAACCGGGCGCATGCTCACGGCCCACCGCGAACGCCTGGTGGCACAGGGCGCGGTGGTGGCGAAGTTTACCGGCACGCGGTTATCCGACAGTTACAGCGGCGGGGTGCTCGACCCGTAGCAACCGCTGCTGATTGAACCTCGCAGTTACAACGGCGGCGTGCGCTCCAGCAAAAGGCGCTCCAGGGTGTCTGCGGGCAATGGCCGACTGAACAGATACCCTTGGATCTGATCGCAGCCGGCCTGCTTCAAAAACGCCAGCTGTTCCTGGGTTTCCACGCCTTCGGCGACCACTTGTAAGCCCAGGCTATGGGCCAGTTCAATGATGGTGCGGGTGATCGCTGCGTCTTGCGGGTTGGTGGTGACTTCGCGGATGAACGCGATATCGATCTTCAATGTATCGATGGGGAACCGTCGCAGGTACGCCAGGCTTGAATAGCCGGTGCCGAAGTCATCGATGGAGATTTTTACGCCCAGTGTGCGCAATCGTTGCAAGCTGGCGATGGTGTGCTGGGTGTTTTCCATCAATGAGCCTTCGGTCAGTTCAACCTCCAGCCAATGCGGCGCCACCCCGGTTTCCCTCAGGATGCGTTCGATATCGGCAATCATGTCGCCCTCGATCAATTGATGCCCGGAGACATTCACCGAAACCTCTACGGCACCAATCAGGCCGCGTTGCCACACGGCGATTTGCTGGCAAACGGTGTCGATCACCCAGCGCCCGACCTGCACAATCAAGCCCAGGCTCTCGAGTACCGGTACAAACACCGCCGGCGACACCGTGCCATAGTCGGGACGCTCCCAGCGCAACAAGGCCTCAAGGGCACATATGTTCCCGCCAGCCAGCTCGATCTTGGGTTGGTAGTGCAGGGTGAACTCATGGTTTCGCACCGCCTGGCGCAGGGCATTTTCAAAATCCTGGCGCGCCAGGTCGTGCACGCTCATGCCTGCGGGCTCGCCCGTTTGCCGTTGCAGTTGCTGCTCCAGCATCAGGTTATGAACCTTCAATTGATCACCGCGCTCCTTGAGCCGCAACAGGTTGCGCACCCGCAGCCACAGCTCGACGCGTTCTACCGGTTTGCTGATGAACTCCTCGGCGCCGGTTTCCAGCCCGCTGACGCGCGCGCTCGGTTCACTGAGGGCTGACAACATGATGATCGGAATACTTGCCGTGGTTTCGTTGCCCTTCAAGTGGCTGGCCACCTCGTAGCCGTCCATGCCCGGCATCATGATGTCCAGCAGGATCAGGTCGGGCGGCCGCTGGGCCACGATCTGCAACGCTTCTTCACCGCTGCTCGCACTCAGGGTCTGGTAGCCCTCGTGCTGCAGCAGGGTTTCCAATAACTTGCGAATCTGCGGTTCGTCGTCAACGATCAACAGCGTTGCGGGTTGGCTGGCCATGGAGAGGACTCACAGGTGGGGGCTGATGTGCTGTTGCAGCAAGGTGTCGATGACCTGGTAAAGCTCTTTGTAGCGCAGCGGCTTGATGATGTAGGCGTCGCAACCGGCTAGCCGGGTCTTTTCGCGGTCTTCCTTCATGGCCATGGCGGTCAGGGCGATCACCGGGATGTGTGCGGTGTTGGGGTCCTGCTTGAGCAACGAGGTGGCGGCCAGGCCGTCCATGCCCGGCAACTGGATATCCATCAGAATCAGGGCCGGTTGATGTTCCCGCGCCAGGGTCAGGCCGGTTTCTGCATCCGCCGCCCACAACACGCTGTGCCCGGCATTGACCAGCAACAACCGCGCCAGGCGCATGTTCGCTTCGTTGTCTTCGACGATCAGGATTTCAGCCATGCCGCCTCCGGCGCGCGGTGCAGCGGCAGCCACACCACAAAGCGCGCGCCCGAGCCTGCGCGGCTGGCCACGGCGACACTGCCGCCGAGCAGGTCGGTGAGTTGCTTGACCATCGCCAGTCCCAAACCCGTGCCTTCAAATTTACGCGCCAGGCTGCTGTCGATCTGGCTGAAGGCCTTGAACAGCTTGCTCATGTCGTCTTCGGCGATCCCGATGCCGGTGTCGCTGACACTCAGCTCCAGGAACTGCGTGCGCGTACCGGGTTGCAGGTCGAAGCCGTGGGTAGGCCAGTCGCCGGGGATGTGGCCGACATCCGCGAGGCTGACCTCGCGGACCGCCAGGGTCACGGAGCCGCCGTGTGCGCTGAACTTCACCGCATTGGCCAGCAGGTTGTAGATAATCTGCTTGGTCTTGCGCAGGTCCAGTTCCAGGGTGCCAAAATCGTCCGCGCATTCCAGCTTCAATTGGATACGTTGCAAGGCGGCTTTTTCGCGCACGATCAACAAGCTGTTGGCGAGCAACCCCGCCAGTTCCACAGGCTCCAGCTCCAGGTCCATCATCCCGGCCTCGACCTTGGACAGGTCGAGAATGTCGTTGATCAACGACAGTAAGTGCTGGCCGCTGGTGAAGATGTCGCCGATGTACTCGCGCTGCACCTCGCTCATGTCGCCGACCAAACCATCCTTCAACGCCTCTGAAAAGCCAATCACCGCGTTCAATGGCGTGCGCAACTCGTGGGACATGGTGGCGAGAAACTCGGACTTCATGTGGCTGGCGTGTTCCAGTTCCAGGTTCTTTTCTTCCAACGCGCGTTCAAAGCCTTTGCGCTCGGCTTCTTCCTGTTTGCGCGCGGTGTTGTCAGTGCCGATCAACAGGTAGCCGATGATCGTGTCGTGGCGATTGCGCAGCGCCGTTACCGAGACCATGGCCGACAGGCGACTGCCGTCCTTGCGGATGTAGGTGAGTTCGTAGATGTCTTCGATGCCGCGTGAGGCCTTGAACACCAGCGCTTCAAAGCCCGGCGTGATCGGCGTGTCCAGCTCCAGGCTCAAGGCGGCGGCGCGGGTAATCAGCTCGGCGGGGTCGGAGATGTCGGCGGGGGTGATGCGGTTGAGCACATCGTCGGCGGCATAGCCGAGCATGCGTTCGGCGCCAACATTGAAGATCTGGATCACGCCTTTTTCGTCAGTGGCGATGCTGGAAAAATACGCACTGTTGAAGATTGCGTCTTGCAGGGCGCCGGTCTTGAGCAGGGTCTTTTGGCGTTTGAACTCGACGATTTTTTCGGCCCGCGATTGTAATTCGGGGGCTGCGCCAGGGTTGGTGTTGTCCAATGCAGTGTTTTCCGTGCATATCAGACCCGACCGTATTCAGAACACGGCCGCAGAGCATGCTCACAGAAAATCGCATGAACGCGATGAGGAGGAGATGAGGTCCTTGGACAATAGCAGATGCTGCGATCAGCACGGTACTCATACACTCAAACGAGTGTATGAGCCGTACACGCTGGCATGCCGCTCAGAGCGCCACGCTGCTGATGATTTGAGTACGGTCATCCGGGTCTGTTACGCTGTTGAAGCCCAACGCATGCGTCAGTTCACGCAGTGGCAGGTTGGTCGCCGCATCTATCGTATACATCCGTTTGAATCCATTGGCTCGCGCGGCCTTTATCAGGTGCTGCATCAAAATGCGCCCCAACCCCAGGCGTTGCCATGTGTCGGCCACAGTAACCGCACATTCGCACTCATCCTCCTTGGCGGTGGCGTAACGCGCCACGCCGATTTCGATCAGCGTGCCGTTGGCGTGCACCAGGGCGATAAACGCCATGCGTTGCTGGTTATCGACACTCATCAACTGATCGAGCAGGGCTTTACCGGGCTCGTTGATTTCGCCAAGGAAACGCGCGTGCCGCGACTCGCGGGACAAACCCTTGATGAAGGCGTATTCCCGCTCACGGTCGTCGGCGGTCAGGGGGCGCACCAGCACGTGGCGGCCGTCGTCGAGTTGTTCGATCCAGTGTTCATGCGGTATGGCCGCATAGACGGCGTCGGCTTGGCTGTTTTGTGCTGCGAGGCTAGGCATGTGATGGCTCCGAGGTGGGGTGGGCAGGGAACATCGCCCTGTCGACAACAATGTGCGTACGCAGGCCCTCGCTACGCAGTGCGCGGCGAGGGCATCAGGCGGTTAATCGACGATCTCGGGCGCCACCATCCATACACTGCATGGCATTTTATACAGCAGGGTTTCGGCGGTACTGCCCAGCAGGCGAGACAGCCCGTGATGACCGACGCGGCCCATGACGATGACATCGACGTTGTAAGCATCGGCATAGCTGGCCAACACCTTCGCCGGGTTGCCCAGAATCATATGGCGCTGCGCCGGCGGGATGCCGTTGCGCGCGGCCAGGTCATTGAAGGCCTGGCCCTGGTCATCAAACAGGCGCTTGGCGGCCACTGAAGAGAAATAGCCGGCCCCGCTGCCAAACCCATACTCCTGGGCGCTCAGGTCGGACAGGTCGTGGGCATAGACCACCTCCACCTCAGCGTTACACAGGTCGGCCAATTTGCTCGCCTCATGCAGGATGCGGTCGTTGAGGCCCTCATAGCGATCGTCACGATGGAACGGGTCCACCGCAGCGACGATCTTGCGCGGCAATGCATGCTGCGCGTTGCTGACAAAATGCAGCGGTACCGGGCATTCGCGCAGCAGGTGCACATCCAGCGGCGTGAACAACAAGCGTGACAGCAGCGATTCATGCTCCAGTGCCTTGATCACCACGGTCATCGGCTCTTCGCGCAAACGCACCAGAATCTCTTGAAGCGGGCGTTCCACCCACGCCACTTCAGTGGTGACGGTCAGCCCGTATTTGCGCAAGGGCGCGGCCCGTTCTTCCAGCCACTGGCGATGACGCTCCACGTAGCCGATGCGCATTTGCTCCAGGGCCTGCTCGTTGACCAGACCGGCGGTCGCCAGGCCTTCCAAATAGTCGAAGGCGAGGATATGCAGGGCAGCGCCATCGGCCTTCGCCAGGGCTGCGGCGCGGTCGAAGGCGGGGCTGTGTTCCATCAGCGGCGAAACCAGCAGCAAGTAACGGTCTTGGTCAGACATGGCAATCTCCCTCGGGGTCGGTGGCAGCGGCGGTGATACCTGCCGCTGATCATGGCCTGCGCTGCGAGGTCGAGGTTGATCTGTATCAAATTGCCCGCAGGCCCAGAGCGGCACGCGATGTGCGGTCAGTTGCGCGATAGTTGATCATGATCAACCTGCCAGGCGTGATCGGGGCGCAATCTGGAGTTCCCCTGCGCAGGAGATCACCTTATGGCAACCATGAGCGCCGCTGTTTTCGTTGAAAAAAACCGCATTGTCCTGCAGGACAAGCCGATTCCCGACGTTGGCCCGCTGGACGCTTTGGTGCGCATCACCACCACGACCCTCTGCGGCACCGACGTGCATATCCTGCGCGGCGAGTACCCGGTCGCCAAAGGCCTGACCATCGGCCACGAGCCGGTTGGCGTGATTGAACGCCTGGGTGCCCAGGTGAGCGGGTTTGTCGAGGGGCAGCGGGTGATCGCCGGGGCCATCACCCCCAGCGGGCAAAGCTATGCGTGCCTGTGCGGCTGCGGCTCCCAGGACGGCCCCGACACCCGCCACGGCTTTCGGGCGGCTGGCGGCTGGAAGTTCGGCAATACCCTCGACGGCTGCCAGGCCGAGTATGTGTTGGTGCCTGATGCGCTGGCCAACCTGTGCCCGATCCCCGATGGCCTGAGCGACGAACAAGTGCTGATGTGCCCGGACATCATGTCCACCGGTTTTTCCGGCGCCGAGCGCGGCGAGGTCAACATTGGCGATACGGTGGCCGTGTTTGCGCTGGGGCCTATCGGCTTGTGTGCGGTGGCGGGCGCACGGCTCAAGGGCGCGTCGATGATCATTGGCGTCGACGGCGTGACTGAGCGCATGGGCGTGGCCCGACGCCTGGGGGCCACTCATCTCGTCGACTTCAAGCAAGGCAATGTGGTTGAGCAAATCATGGCCATCACGGACGGGCGCGGGGTGGATGTGGCGATCGAAGCCCTGGGCACCCAAGGCACGTTTGAGTCGGCATTGCGGGTGCTGCGCCCGGGCGGGCGCGTGTCCAGCCTGGGGGTGTACTCCAGTGACTTGCACATTCCCTATGATGCCTTTGGAGCAGGGCTGGGGGATTACAGCATCGTGTCGACCCTGTGCCCTGGCGGCAAGGAACGCATGCGCCGCTTGATGGCCGTGGTGGCCAGCGGCGGGGTGGACCTGTCGCCGCTGGTGACGCACCGTTTCAAGCTCGACGACATTGAGGCCGCCTATGAGCTGTTCGCTCATCAGCGCGATGGCGTCATGAAAGTCGCGATTACCCCCTGAAGGCGCCGGCCTATGACCGCCCTGGGGCTTGCCGGCGCCGCCGCCGCGCTGGGCATCGGCATGCTGGTGGGGCTGGAGCGCGAGCGCCACAAAGGGCAGGGCGAGCGCCGCGCGTTTGCCGGTTTACGCACGTACGCGATTACCGCGCTGCTCGGCTATGTCACGCAGCAAGTCGGCGGCGCGCTCTTGTTGGGGCTGCTAGCGCTGTGCCTGGCGGTGCTGGTCAGTACCGCCTACTGGAAGAGCCGGGACACCGACCCGGGAATTACCAGTGAAGTGGCGTTGTTCACCGTGCTGGTGCTGGGTGCATTGTGTGGTGTCGCCCCCGAACTGGCGGCGGCAATCGGTGTGGTCGTGGCCGGTCTGCTGATCTACCGTCATTCGCTGCACGAGTTTGCCCGCAGCCAATTGACCGATGCTGAAATGCGCGATGGCCTGTTGCTGCTGATTGTTGCGCTGGTGGTGCTGCCGCTGGCGCCGGACCGTTTTATCGGCCCTTATGGGGCGCTGAACCCGCGCACCATCTGCACCTTGACGGTACTGTTAATGGCCATCGGTGCGGTTGGGCATGTCGCCGTGCGTACCTTGGGCGCGCGTTATGGCTATGCCATCGGGGCGGTTGCTTCGGGGTTTGCGTCCAGTACCGTGACCATTGCCGCCATGGGCCATAGGGCCGCGAAAGAACCCTCGAACCTGCGCACGCTGGCAGCGGCAGCGATCTTTTCCAACCTGGCGACGGTGGCCCAGGTGGGGCTGATCCTCGGCACCGTGGAGCCGGCGCTGTTGGCCCAGATGGCCTGGTCACTGCTGGGCGGGTTTGTCACCAGCGCCGCGTATGGGCTGTGTTTGATGCTGCGCACACCGACGACGTCTGCGGGTCAAGCCATCACCGTGGGCGGCGCGTTCGACCTGAAGCTGGCCCTGCTAATGGTCTTGACCCTGACGGGGATTACCTTCGTGTCGTCGATGATGCTGTTTCACTTCGGCCAGGTGGGCGTGATGTTGACCGCCACTCTGGGTGGGTTTGCCGACGCCCATGCATCGACCGCCTCCATCGCCGCCCTGGCCACCAGCGGCCAACTCGCCCTGCAGGCGGCGTCTATTCCGGTGTTGCTGGCGGTCAGTTGCAACTCGCTGAGCAAGTGCCTGGTGGCGTGGGTCAGCGGCGGCCGTCGGTTTGCGGTGTATGTGATTGCCGGTCAGGTCCTGCTGACCGGCGCGATGTGGCTGGGCCTGCTAGGCCAGTGATCCCGGGATCTGCAAGGTGGCGCGCAACCCGCCGTTGGCCAGGTTGGCCAGGCGGATCTGCCCGCCAAGGCGGTGGGCAATGGTCTGTACGATGGTCAGCCCCAAGCCTGCGCCTTCGGCATTGCCCCGGCTGTAGAACAGCTCGAACAGTCGCTCGCGCTCGTTCTCGTCAATGCCTGGCCCTTGGTCATCCACGGTCAACTCGAACCCCGCGGCCGTTTTGCACAACCCGACGGTGATCACGCCGTGTTCCGGCGAGAAATTCGCCGCATTGGTCACCAGGTTGGTCAGCGCGATATTGATCGCGGACGCGTCGGACCTCACGCCGTAGTCGGCATCATCGACGTCGAACGCCAACTCCAGGCCTTTGCTCAGCAACCAGGGCGTCAACTGAATCAGCGTTTCACGCACCGTTTTCTGCAGGTCGATGGCCTGCGCCTGGGGCTGCGCGCCGCTGGGCTCCAGGCGCGCCATGGTCAGCAACTGGTTGACCAGGCGGCTGGTGCGGTCAACACCCGTGATCAGAAACGCCAGCGACTCGCGCCGCTCGGCTTCCGTACCGGCCTCCAACAGGTTTTGCGCGTGCACCCGCAACACCGCCAGGGGCGTGCGCATTTCGTGGGCGGCGTCGGCGATGAAGCGGCGTTCGCGGCCGAGCATTTCCTGGATCTGCGCCAGCATGCGGTTCAGCGCGGCCTGCATCGGTTCCAGTTCGGTGGGCAGCGGGGTCAGTTGCATCGGTTCCAGGGAGCCGGAATGCCGTGCGCGCAAGGTCGCCGCCATATTGGCCAGCGGCTTGAGCCCCCAGCCGATGGCCAGCCAGACCATCGCGGCCAGAATCAGGCTGCCGAATATGTTGGGCAACAGCGTGTGGCGCAGGATGCGGTCGACCAGGTCAGAGCGTACGTCGTCGCGCTCACCCACCCAGATCCGCAGCCCATTGTCTTTGTCCTTGAGCAGAAAACCGCGCCATTGACGGCCATTCAGGTCGGCGACATTGCTGTACCCCGGTTGGCCGGGAGGCTTGGCAAATGACGGTGCGCTGGCGGTAAATACCAGGCGCTCACCTTCGCTGTTCCAGACCTGAAAGGCGATTTTGCTCTCGTAGGGGTGCCCATCGACCTTGGGCATCGCTTCGCCCAAGGCTTTGTTGAAGGCGCGATACAGCTCCGTCTGATCGTTACGGGCCAGTGGCATGCTCATCACGCCCTGGAGCAATCGGGCGTTCTGCGCCAGTTGTGCGTCGTAGACTTCGGCGATTTCGTGGTTGCTGTCATGCAAGTTGAGCACGCTGATCACCAGTAACCCCGTGAACAGCAGGCCGATGATCAGGGTCAGGGTGCGCCGCCGAATAGAGCTCATCGGCGCTCCTCCACCAGGTAGCCGACGCCGCGAATGGTGCGGATCAGCTCGCTGGAGAATTTTTTGCGCAGGTGATGGATATGCACTTCCAGGGTGTTGCTTTCGGCCTCTTCGTTCCAGCCATACAGCAACTGCATCAACTGGTCACGGGTCATCACGCGGCCGGGTGGCGACAGCAGTTCGTGCAGCAACTGGTATTCCTTGGGTGTGAGCGGCACCGGCGTGCCGTGGTAGCTGACCTGTTGGGTACTGGGGTCCAGGCAAATGCCGGCGTGCTCGATCACGACCCGCGCCCGGCCGGCGCTGCGCCGCAGCAGTGCGCGCAGGCGCGCCTTGAGTTCGGCGAGGTCGAAGGGTTTGACCAGGTAATCATCGGCACCGGCGTCGAGCCCGGCGATGCGGTCTTCAGTGGCATCGCGCGCGGTGAGGATCAGCACGGGCAGGTTGGACCCGCTGTCCCGCAGACGGCGCAGTACCTCAAGCCCATCCATGCGCGGCAAGCCCAGGTCGAGCACCACCGCGTCAAAGGTTTCGCTGAGCAAGGCATGCAACGCACTGCTGCCATCCTGCAGCCAATCAACGGTATAGCCTTCACGCACCAGTGCCTGATGAATCCCTTCGCCCAGTGCAACGTCATCTTCGATCAGTAATAGCCGCACATGGACTCCTGTCAGTTGAGTTGTTTGTCGAGGTCGGCCAGCAGGCTTTCGATCTCTTTGCGCCGCCCGGCATCGGCCGTCTCCCGACCCGGCCGTGGCGCGGCCAGTAAGGCTTTGCGCAGGGCATCACGGGCCTCGCCATAGCGTTTTTGCCGGTAGAGGTGGTCGCCCCAGAAATACAGACTATCAATGCCCGTCGGGTTCAGTTGCAAGGCTTGCGTGAGCAGCTGTTCAGCCTTGTCGGCATCACCAAAGCCGATCGGCCAGCCGGGGACGCGATCGTACAGCGCCGCGAGGCTGGTGTAGGCCGAGCCTTGCAGGGCCTTGGGGTCCAGAGCGAGCGCTTTCTCAAGGTCTGCCTTGGCCGCCTTGACCTTGCTCAATGCGCCGAGCCCGCCTTGGGCGCCGGCCCAGCTGCTGGTGACAATCCCGGACCAGATCCATGCTTCGGCAGCCTGAGGGCGCGCCTGGGTGAATGCCGTCGCCTGCGTCGCGAGTTGTGCAAACGCCTGGGTACGCTGCGCTTCAGGCAGGGTGTATTGGATATCGGCCCAGCGCGTCTGGATATCACTCAGGCGCTGCTGGTCACCAGCCTCCAGCGCCCAGGTGAGTGGGCTCAAGGCGCTGAGCAGCAGCACGGCAAAGAGGCGTTTCATGGGTTCAGATCCTTATTCACGGGTTTATCGCTCAGGCGACGTACCAACGGCAATTGTTTGCGCAAGCCACGGTCAACCAGGTTGGGCAACAGGCTGTTGAGGCGCACAAAAAAGCGCTCAGGCCAGCCCAGGTACAGGTCACGCCGATTATTGGCGATGGCGTGGATCACCGCCGACGCCACCGTCAGCGGGTCGTCCACATTGGACTTGAGCGCGTCGTTCAACGCCTGCGCTGCCGGGCTGTTCATCCGCGTATGGGTGGCGCGCGGCGCCACATACAACACGCCTACTCGGGTATCGGCCAGTTCCCGGCGCAAGGCTTCGGAAAACCCGCGCAAGGCGAACTTGGTGGCGCAGTAAGTGGCATAGCCGGGGTAGCCGATGGAGCCATAGGTGGAGCCGACATTCACCACCATGGCGCTCTCGGCTTGCTTGAGCAGCGGCAGCAGCAGCTTGGTCAGGCAGATGGGCGCGGTAATATTCAACGCCAGCATGCCGTTGATTTCGTTGTCGTCGAGTTGCTCAAGCATGGCGAAATGATTGATGCCGGCAGCATTGATCAGCAGATTGACACCGCCGATGGCCTCGGCGGCGACCCTGACCTTGCGCCGATCGGCGAGGAAGGTCAGGTCGGCACTTACCCAGCACAGCTGCTGCGGGTACTGCGCAAGCAACGGCTCCAGCGGTGTGCGATGGCGTGCCACGGCCAGCACGTGCGCGCCGCTGGCACACAACGCGCCGGCAATCGCCAGGCCAATGCCACCGCTGGCGCCGGTCAGAACCACGCGGGCGTCAGACAGGCGCATGGGCAGCCTCCGCAATACGTGGCAGGTTGCGGAACATGTCGGTATAGAGCGCGTACACCACCTTGGAGGCATGGATCACGGCGGCCTGGTCGTCGGCATCGTCCAGGCTGTTCATCAAGCGGCGGTAGGTTTCCATGTGCCCAATGTCCAGGGAACCGTGGGAACTCAAGTAGCTGAACGCCGTGGCCGGCAGTTGCAGGCGCTCGCGGATGCTGCCGGCGGCGTGGGTCGCCAGGGCGATACTGGTGCCTTCCAGCACATTGACCATGCCGAACAGGCCGACCGGGTTGCCCCGCGCGATCAGGTCATACAGATAGCTGACCATCAGCTCAATGGGTAAACCCGGTTGCCCGTCACGGACCGCATCCTTATCGCCGCCACAGGCCTGGATGTCATTGAGCACCCATTGCTCGTGGCCGTACTCATCCTCGATGTACTCGCAGACGGCCTTGCGCAGCCATTCCAGGCGCGAGGGCAGGCGTGCACCACAGGCCATCATCAACGGCACGGTGTGACGCACGTGGTAGTAGGCCTGGGCCAGGAAGGCACGATAGCTCTCCAGGCTGACCTTGCCTTCCAGCGCATCCCGGATGATCGGCAGGCTGAACAGCGTCTGGCGTTCCTGTTGGGTGGCATCTTGCAGCGTATCGAAAAAATTCACGATGAGGTTTCCTCGTTGAAGGCGGGGGCAAGCTGGGTGTGATAACGCGCGACGATGGCCTCGCGCCGGGGTCGGCCGTTGGCGGTGAGCATGCCGTTGGCGGCACTGAAGGGTTCATCCAGACGCGTCCAGTGATGCACTTGGGCGTAGTCGGGCAAGCCGGCATTGACGGCGGCGACGGTGGCGGCCAGCTGGGCGTCGGTGCAATCGTTGCGGTGGGGCCAGAGCAGCGCGTGATTCGCGGGCTGAGCTTCGCCATAGACAAAGGCTTGGGCGATGACGCCGCCCTGGGTCAATTCGGCCTCGACCCAGTCCGGGTTGACGTTGCGCCCATAACTGGTGACGAACTGATGTTTCTTGCGGCCGTTGAGGTAGAGGAATCCGTCCGCGTCGAAGGTGCCCAGGTCGCCGCTGGGCCACCACTGATCAGGGTGGTCGGCGTGGCCCAGATAGCCGAGCAAACTTGAGCCTTTGATCAGCACTTCACCGTCTTCGGCGAGGCGAATCTCCACATGGGGCAGGGGCTGGCCGACACTGCCCGGGCGCTGCGCATCCGGGCGATTAAGGCACACCACCGAGGCGCATTCCGATAAGCCGTAACCTTCGTAAACCGGCATGCCCAACTGCTGCGCCCGTTGCAGCAAGCCCTTGGCCACGCGAGCGCCGCCGACGGCGGCAAAGCGCAGGTGCTGCGGGCTGAATGCCTTCTGCTCAGCGGCGATGACCAGCATTAACAGCAATTGCGGAACCAGAATCAGGCTATGGGGCTGACGCACCGCCAGGCAGCCGAGCAATTGCGCGGCATCCACTGCGCTGGCGCCCTGGATGCCCAAGCTTTTTTGGCTGGGCACACTCAAGGTGGCGCCGGCATACAGCGCGGCATAGCACCCGAGGTTTTCCAGCAGAATCGCCAGCGGCAACAGCGCCAGGTGGTGGCGTGGAGCGCTCGCGTGGCTGGCCTGGTGCAACTCGCGGGCAACCCGCAGCAGGCTGTCGGCGCTCAGGCATACGCCCTTGGGCGCCCCGGTGGTGCCGGAGGTGAATGTCACCTTGGCAGTGCCCGATGGCATCGACGGGCGGCCGGCAAAGCTTCTGCACCAGAAGTCGCCGCGTGGCTGGTAACCGGCAGCCAGTAGCTCAGCCTCCAGGTGGGGCTCGGCGATCACCCGTTCGGCCTGGCTTTGTTCCAGGCAATGGGCGCGCTGGGTGGGGCTGAAAAACGGCGGCAGGGTCAGGCAGGTCAACCCTTCGAAGAGTATCGCCAGGTCCCAAAGCATGGCGTCGACGCCATTGTCCAGGGCCAGCGCTACCACCTTCACGCCTTCATCACGCAGGCGTTGCTGGCGGTACGCAACTTCGGCGAACAGTGAGGTGTAATCCATTTTCAAGCTATCGCCCCACAGGGCAATGGCGCCGTCGTTGCGTTCGGCATGGCCGCGCAGCACAGCGTGGAAACGGCGGGTTTCAGGCGACATGGCTGTTGTCCTCAAGCGTGGTCGGCAACCCAAGGCGTGAGAACAGGCCCATGTTGCGCAAGTGGATGAACCCGGCGCGGATGTTGCCGACGTGCACCCACGGTTGGCTTTCGTAGTAACTGCCCCACAGATGCCGGTCATCTCCCAGACGCTGCGGGTCGGCCGCGCACAGGGTGACCGGCTTCAAACCGAGGCGGTGGAAACTGTTGACCAGCCCGATATTGCCGGTGAATGCCACCCACTCCAGGCCGCCCATGGCCAGCAACCACGTGATGGCGATGATGCTCAGGCGCGCACTGCCGGTATCGCTGGCGGCCAGGTTGCCGACTTCGGCAATTGCCTGGCGCTCTACTGTCTGGTCGGCAGCGGCGCTGATCAGGGGGTCGATCGGATGGTCCAGGTAACGCTCCAGAAACAGCGGCTCGGCACATGCCAGCCGTACACCGGCGACCGCACACAGGTCACCGTTGGCGTGGCTGACGCCAAACAGCTGCGGCATGAAATGTCGGATGTCGGCGCCGTGGGCAAGGCGAAAACGCTGTTGGATAAAGGCCTCGAAGGCGGGGCGCTGCGTGTCGTGGGGCAGGGCGCGAGCCAGGCGCATTTGTGCACGGTCGGCCGGGCCGAAGAGCACGGGCAAGGGGATGTTCCAGTCGATATCGGGCATTGGCGCAGAGCCTCCCACGTGAAGTTGGGAGAAGTATCAAAGGCATTTCTTAACGGAGTCTGAAGGTGCTGAAAATGATCGTTGGGCCGATCTTCAGACTGCCTTAAGACTTGTTCGGCAGGGTAGCGCCACCACTCACGCAGAAGGCTTTTACCCCATGACTCAACCTCCGCAGACGCAGCGCTACGCGACACTCTCGATGACCTTGCACTGGCTGATGCTGGCGCTGTTTGTCGGCGTGTATGCCTGTATTGAAATCAAAGGCTTGTTGCCGCGCGGGCATGCGCTCAAAGGGGTGTTCCTTGGCGCCCACTCGCTGTTCGGTATCGGCATTTTCGTGCTGGTGTGGCTGCGACTGCTCGGGCGCCTGGCGCCGCGCCCGGCGATCCTGCCACGTCCGCCTCTGTGGCAAACGGCAGCCTCGCACCTGATGCACCTGGCGCTGTATGCCTTGATGGTGGTAACGCCGTTGTTGGCCTGGCTGATGCTCAATGCCGCCGGCAAACCGCTGCCGTATTTTGAGTTTGCCTTGCCGACGCTGGTGGCGCCCGACCCGGACCTGGCCAAGCAGTTCAAGCACTGGCATGAATGGTTGGGCAGCAGCGGTTACTGGTTGATCGGCCTGCATGCGGGCGCAGGGTTGTTCCACCATTACTGGGTTCGGGACAACACCCTGGTGCGCATGTTGCCCGCGCGTTTCGGGCGCTGATCGCGCAGCACACGGCCAGGCATGGGTGGCGGCAAGCATCCCCAGTGAAGCGTTCAGCCATCCATGAAACTCGCGGATTTCAGATTTATTGGCTTGATGAAACGTTTAACCACGCGATAAACGGCAGACGCAAGCGCTTGCGTAACGAAATGCAACTGGAATAGAGTCGGCAGCGTTCGACTACAAAAATAATAATTCCAGGAGCTCATGCATGAGCCTTGAACCCTTGCTTGAGATGCAGGGCATCAGCAAAACCTTTAATGGTTTGCGGGTGCTCAAGAACGTCGGCCTGAAGGTTTACCCCGGTGAAATCCACGCCTTGATGGGTGAGAACGGCGCCGGCAAATCAACCTTGATGAAAATCCTCTCCGGCGCTTACCAGGCTGACCCCGGCGGTGACATCCGCATCGACGGCCAGCGCGTCGCCACGTTTGACCCCGCCACCGCCAAAACCCTCGGCATCGCTGTGATCTACCAGGAACTGAGCCTGTGCCCGAACCTGAGCGTGGCCGAGAACATTTACCTGGGCCGTGAACTGCGGCGTGGCTGGACCATCGACCGCAAGGGCATGCAGGACGGCTGCTTCGAGGTGTTGCAGCGGCTGGGTGCCGAGTTCAAACCCACGACGCCGGTCAGCAGCCTGTCGATTGCCGAACGTCAGTTGGTGGAAATCGCCCGTGCGCTGCATGCCCACGCCAGGATCCTGGTGATGGACGAACCGACCACGCCGCTGTCATCGCGCGAGACCGATCGGCTGTTCGCGCTGATCAAACAACTGCGTAGCCAGGGCTTGGCGATCATCTATATCAGCCATCGCATGGCCGAGATCTACGCGTTGTCGGACCGGGTGTCGGTGCTGCGCGACGGCCAGTACATCGGCGAGCTGACCCGCGATGCGCTGTCGGCCGAGGTGCTGGTGAAAATGATGGTCGGCCGCGATCTCTCCGGTTTCTACAAGAAGGAGCACGCCGCCTATAACCCCGGCAACGTGGTGATGCGCGTGCGCGACATGGCCGATGGCAAGCGCGTGCGCAATTGCAGCTTCGACCTGCATGCCGGCGAAGTGCTGGGCATTGCCGGGCTGGTCGGGGCAGGGCGCACCGAGCTGGCACGGCTGATCTTCGCCGCCGACCCGCGCACCTCCGGCACCCTGGAAGTGGTGGGCAAGACCGTTACCCAACTGCGCAACCCGGCGGACGCGATCCGCGCCGGCGTGGTGTACCTCACCGAAGACCGCAAGGCCCAGGGCCTGTTCCTGGACATGAGCGTCGCCGACAACATCAACGTTTGTGCCTGTGTGCCGGATGCCCACGCCGGTGGCGTGCTGGACCGCGGCCATGCTGCGCAACGCGCGAATGATGCGATCAAGTCGCTGTCGATTCGCGTGGCCTCCGGCAAGGTCAATGTCGGTGCGCTGTCGGGTGGCAATCAGCAGAAGGTACTGCTGGCGCGGCTGCTGGAGGTCAAGCCGCATGTGCTGATCCTCGACGAACCCACGCGGGGCGTCGACATCGGCTCCAAGTCCGAGATCTACCGCATCATCAATCAACTGGCGTTGGCCGGGGTTGGCATCGTGGTGATTTCCAGCGAGCTGCCGGAAATCATCGGCACCTGCGACCGTGTGCTGATCATGCGCGAAGGCCAGTTAGTGGCCGAAGTGGGCGGGGCATCCGGCCACGTTATTTCCCAGGAACGTATTATTGACCTCGCCACCGGTGGCGATCAGGTGGCTGCTAATGGTTGATTCAAACAACACGATGACAATTGCCTCGGTGGGCAAGGCTGAACGCGTCCGCGAGCTGATGCGCACGGTGGGCATGTTGCCGGTACTGGTGTTGCTGCTGGTGGGCTTTGCCCTGGCCAGCGAGAACTTCCTGACCGTGCAGAACCTGTCGATCATCACCCAGCAGGCCTCGGTCAACGTGGTACTGGCGGCGGGCATGACCTTTGTGATCCTCACGGCGGGCATCGACCTGTCGGTCGGCGCGATCCTCGCGGCCTCCGCCGTGGTGGCGCTACAGGCCTCGATGTCGCCGCAGTTCGGCATGTTCGGGATCGCCGCCGGGATCGGTTTCGGCTTGTTGCTGGGCCTGGTCAACGGTGGGCTGATTGCATTCATGCGCCTGCCACCGTTCATTGTCACCCTCGGCGCACTGACTGCCATGCGTGGCCTCGCGCGTTTGCTGGCCGACGATAAAACAGTGTTCAACCCTGACCTGCCCTTTGCATTTATCGGCAATGACTCGATCCTCGGCGTGCCGTGGCTGGTGGTCATCGCCGTGGCGGTGGTGGTGTTGTCGTGGTTCATCCTGCGCCGCACCGTGATGGGCGTGCAGATCTACTCGGTGGGCGGCAACCCGGAGGCCGCGCGGCTGTCGGGGATCAAGGTGTGGAAGGTGTTGCTGTTCGTCTACGCCATGTCCGGCGCATTGGCCGGGCTCGGCGCGGTGATGAGCGCCTCGCGCCTGTTTGCCGCCAATGGCCTGCAGTTGGGCCAGTCCTATGAGTTGGATGCGATCGCTGCGGTGATTCTCGGCGGCACCAGTTTTACCGGCGGCGTCGGCACCATCGGCGGCACGTTGATCGGCGCGCTGATTATCGCAGTGCTCACCAATGGCCTGGTGCTGCTGGGGGTGTCGGATATCTGGCAGTACATCATCAAGGGCATCGTGATCATTGGCGCGGTGGCGCTGGATCGCTATCGCCAATCCGGCGCTCGTACCTGATTTCACTCCCACAATAATCACAAGAGAGATCCGCATGAACCTTAAACGCCTGTTTCCCGTGCTGGCCCTGGCTGCCCTGATGTCCAACGTCGTGCAAGCCCGGGAACTCAAAGCCCTCGGCATCAGCATGGGCTCGCTCGGTAACCCGTATTTCGTGACCCTGGCCGACGGCGCTACGGCGCGGGCCAAGGAGCTCAACCCCAACGTCAAGGTCACCTCGGTGTCGGCCGACTATGACCTGAGCAAGCAGTTCTCGCAGATCGACAACTTCATTTCCTCCAAGGTCGACCTGATCCTGATCAACGCTGTCGACCCGTCGGCGATGGCCTCGGCCATCAAGAAAGCCCGTGACGCCGGGATTGTGGTGGTGGCCGTGGATGTGGACGCCAAAGGTGTCAACGCCACCGTGCAAACCGACAACGTCGAAGCCGGCAAGCTGGCCTGCCAGTTCCTGGTGGACAAACTCGCGGGCAAAGGCAATGTGATCATCCAGAACGGCCCGCAAGTCACTGCGGTGACCGACCGTGTCAAAGGCTGTAAAGCCGCGCTGGCCGCAGCACCGGCTATCAAGGTGCTGTCCGACGACCAGGACGGCAAAGGCTCGCGTGAAGGTGGCCTGAATGTGATGCAGGGTTACCTCACGCGCTTCCCGAAAATCGACGGGCTGTTTGCGATCAACGATCCGCAGGCCATCGGCAGCGACCTGGCGGCCAAGCAGCTGAAGCGCAGCGGCATCATCATCACCTCGGTGGACGGTGCGCCGGATATCGAGAATGCCTTGAAGACCGACACGCAGATCCAGGCCTCGGCCAGTCAAGACCCTTGGGCCATGGCCCAGACTGCGGTGAATGTCGGCAATGACATTCTCAATGACAAGGCCCCGGCCGAAGCGGTGACCCTGCTCACGCCAAAATTGATCACCCGCGACAACATCGGTACGTACAGCGGCTGGTCGAGCAAACATTGATCCACTGAAGGGGAGCGCGTCATGGTCACCATGGATGACGTGGCGAGCCGGGCGGGCGTGTCGACGTCGACGGTGTCACACGTATTGAACGGCACTCGCAAGGTCAGCCCGGCCACGGTGCAGGCGGTGCAGCGCGCGATTCAGGCATTGGGCTACATCCCCAATACCCTGGCGCGCTCGCTGGCCCGGTCCAGTACCAGCACGATTGGCGTGGCGATCTCGGCGCTGTCCAACCATTACTTCAGCGAGATGGTGCACGCGATTGAAGCCGAGTGCACCAAGCACGGCTTCATGATGCTGTTTGCCGACCCCCATGACGACCCTGAGCAAGAGCTGCGGGTGGTCACGGCGCTGCATCATCGGCGCGTCGACGGCATTCTGTTGGCACCCTCCACCGGCTCAAAGGCCCTGGCGTATCTGCAGGCCAATGACATGCCAACGGTGTTGGTGGACCGCATGATGAGCGAGCAGTTTGATCAGGTCGGGGTGGAGAATATCCAGTCGACTCGGGCACTGGTCGCCCACCTGATTGAACACGGGCACCGACGCATCGGCTTTATCGCCGGGCGGGCAGGGCTGAGCACCACCGATGAGCGCGTGGCGGGTTACCGCGATGCGCTGGAGGCGGCGGGCCTGATATTCGACCCGCAATTGCTGGTCAGTGGCGGCTCCAGCAGTGCGCCGGCACGGGCCGCTACCGTGCAGCTACTGGGCCTGGCCGCGCCACCGACAGCGATCATGGCGGGCAATAACCTGATGACGCTGGGCGCCATGCACGCCCTGCGTGATGCGCATATTGAGGTGCCGGGGCAAATGGCCCTGGTGGGTTTTGATGATTTTGACTGGGCAGATTTTTTCGTGCCGCGCCTGACGTTGATTGCCCAACCGGTCAACGAACTTGGGGCGCGCGCCGTACAAATGTTACTGCAACGCATGGCGTCGCCGGCTGCGCCTGCGCAAAGTGTGCGCCTGGCACCCAGCCTGCAATACCGTAACTCATGTGGCTGTACTTGATTGGAATGATCCGCGTATGAGCAGTCCTGTTTCCCTCGGCATAGACCTCGGCACTTCGGAACTCAAGGCGATCCTGATGGACGTTGACGGCGAGGTGCTGGCCCACGCCGGCGTGCGTTTGAGCGTGTCGCGGCGCCACAGCGGCTGGTCCGAACAAGCGCCGCAAGACTGGTGGCACGCCTGTTTGCAGGCGCTGGAGCAGTTGCGTGCCCATGAGGCGTTTGCCCGGGTGGCGTGTATCGGCCTGTCGGGGCAGATGCACGGCGCGGTGCTGCTGGGGGATGACGATCGCGTGCTGTACCCGGCAATCCTGTGGGACGACTCGCGCGCGGTGGCCGAGGCCGAACAACTCGGCGCCGGCTTTGCCGAGGTCACCGGCAGCTTGCCCATGGCCGGGCTCACGGCGCCGAAATTGCTCTGGCTGCAGCGGCACGAACCCGAGGTATTCAAGGCGATTGATTGCGTGCTGTCCCCCAAGGATTACCTGCGCTTGCGGTTGACGGGCGAGCGCATCAGCGAGATGTCGGATGCCGCCGGCACACTGTGGCTGGATGTGGCGCAGCGTGAGTGGTTTGCGCCCATGGTGGGTGCCACGGGCCTGACGCTGGCGCAGATGCCCAGGCTGGTGGAAGGCGGCGCGGCAAGTGGGTGTTTGAAGGCGAGCGGGTTGGGCCTGTCGCCCGAGGTGGTGATTGCCGGCGGTGGCGGCGATAACCCGGTGGCCGCCGTCGGTATCGGCGCAATCAACGCCGGTGACGGCTTCATTACGCTGGGCACCAGCGCGGCGATTGTGGCGATCACCGATCATGCCGCCGGGAATCCGGCCAGTGCCGTGCACAGCTTCTGTCACGCGCTGCCCAACCGCTGGTACACCATGGGCGCGATGCTCGCCGGTGCCAGTTGTTTGCGTTGGGTCACGCGGCTCACCGGTACGCCGGATGAGCAGACGTTGTTGGATCAGGTGCAGGCCCAATTGCCCATTGCACAGCTCGTGCCATTGGACACGCCGCTGTTTCTGCCGTACCTGGCCGGTGAGCGCACACCGCATAACGATCCGTTATTGCGCGGCGGCTTTATGAGCCTGGGCCACGATTGCACGCCAGCCATGCTCGGTTATGCGGTGATGGAAGGCGTCGGGTTTGGTTTGCTCGATGCCTTGCACGCCGTGCAATCGGCCGGCGCCAACGTCGCGGCATGCGCCCTGGTCGGTGGCGGCGCACGCAGCGAATACTGGGCGCAGTTGCTGGCCAATATCCTGCAGCGCGAGATAGTTACCTTGCACGGCAGTGAATTGAGCGCCTGCATTGGCGCCGCGAAGCTTGGGTTTCTGGCGATCGGGCAGGGCGCCGCCTTGTTGCAGGTGGGCATGCCGGTCAAGGCACGGTACTTGCCGGACACCGCGCAGCAGCCAAGGCTGCAAGCGCGTTATCGCCAGTTCCAGGGGTTACACGCTGCGGCAACGGCGCTGCACGACTGATCAAGCGTCTGGTGACGGTTGTTGTGGCAAGCCCGCTCGCCACCGCTGCGGGGGCCGCACTGAATTATCCGGTTTAACTGGCCAGACTGCGCAGTACGCGGTCCAGCGAGGTGGTGCCCTTGAGCACGGCGTCGTGCTCGAAACAGATCCAGCCCTCGTTGAACCCATCGACCATGCGCATGCGCGGCATTGGGTGTTGTGCGCCTTGGGCGCGAAGCAAGCTTTCCCAGCGCTCGCGTTCGACCACTTCGGCCTTCACGTCACGGCCCAGGATGTGCCCCAGGGCCTGGGCAATGTCGTTCGGGCTCACCCATTGGCCTTCCAACTCAACCACGCGCCAGCCGGCCCAGTCTTGCTGCAACAACTGCGCGGCGAGGGTGCCGATGTCGGCCGTGGCAACCATCGGCACGCGCTTGTCGAGCGGTTGCAGGAAACTATGGATCCGCCCGGTGTCACGCGCGGTGCTGATATCGTACGCCGCGTTCTCCATGAACCAGGCCGGGCGCAGGAATGTCACGGGAATGTCCAAAGCGCTGAGCGCTTGCTCCATCAGCGTGCGCTGAGTCAGCAGGTTGAGCTCTGTGGCTTGGGCGCCGATGGTCGACAGGCACAGCACCTTGTGGGGCGCGGCGGCCTTGAGCGCCTGGCTGACGGCGGCGATCACCGCACGTGCTTCCGGAAAGCCGGGCTGCGGGTCAAATTCCGACGGCGGCAGAATGAACACGCCCGTGGCACCTTTGAACGCTTCAGTCAGTGCGTGTGCATCTTCCATCCGGGCCAAGGCGATCTCGCAACCCAGGTCGGCCCAATAAGCCGCTTTGCTGGCATCGCGAATCACCGCGCGCACCGGTTGCTGCGCTACGAGGAGCGCATGCGCCAACGCGCCGCCGACCTTGCCTGTGATACCTGTAATGACGTACATGAGCGTTACACCTCTGGGTTCCAATGAAGGGAGCCCAGCATAAAGACCCGCCTGCGATGACAGAATAGCGATTCCGTCACTGCTTTAATGACCCCCGGTCATTAATCAGCCAGCGGTGGCAAACGCCGTTTTACCGGGGTTTTCTTGACGATGGCGGTGTTGGTTTCGGCATACGCGTTGAGCCGGTCGAGCAGGCTGTCGAGGTGGTCCATGGTGCGCACGTGCAGGCGGGCGATAAAGCAGTCATCGCCGGTGACTTTGTCGCACTCGGTGAACTCCGGGATCGCCTGGATCTGGCGCTCCACCTCCTGCAATTGGCCAGGCAACGGCCGGATGCGCACGATGGCTTGCAACAAGTAGCCGAAGTGCCTGGGGTCGATATCGACGGTGTAGTGGGTCAGCACGCCGCGCTCTTCGAGGCGCCGCAGGCGTTCGCCGACACTCGGCGATGACAGCCCGGTGATGCCCGCCAGGGCCTTGAGGGACAGGCGCGAGTCGTCCATCAAAGCGGCGATCAGTTGCTGGTCGATGGTGTCAATCATGCGATGTGCCTAATAAGAAAAGGTGATTGCGGCGTTTTGCCTTTCTTAGTCGCTGGAGCGGCTGACACGCAGATTGCCATAATTGAGCCTCACTTGAGGAGCCTCTATCGTGGACACATCTATCCGTCGCGGGTCGTGGGAAATGGTTGCCGCCATGCTGATTTCGGGCAGCATCGGCTGGTTTGTGCTGGTGTCGGGCGTCTCGGTGATCGAAGTGGTGTTCTGGCGCTGCGTGATAGGCGCGCTGACCTTGTTGCTGGTCTGTGCGTTGCTGGGTTACCTGCGACTGAACCTGCTCACCTGGGCCAAGCTTGGCCTGGCGATGCTCAGCGGCGTGGCGATTGTGGGCAACTGGTTGCTGTTGTTCGAATCCTATTCGCGCGCGTCCATCGCCATCAGTACCGCGGTGTATAACGTGCAGCCGTTCATGCTGGTGATGCTGGCGGCGGTATTGCTCGGCGAAAAGATCACCGTGCAGAAACTCGCGTGGTTGAGCGTGGCATTCCTGGGCATGTTGGCGATTGTCACCGCCCATGGCGAGCAGCAACGCGGTGGCGGGGATTATCTGGCGGGTATCGCGTTAGCCCTTGGCGCGGCGTTCTTATATGCGATTGCGGCGCTGATCATCAAGCGCTTGAAGGAAGTGCCGCCGCACTTGATGGCGTTGATTCAAGTGATCACTGGCGCATTGCTGTTGGCGCCGCTGGTGCCTTGGAACAGCTTGCCCGCGACCACAAATGCCTGGGCTGCACTGGTTACGCTGGGCGTTGTGCACACCGGCCTGATGTATGTGTTGCTGTACGGGGCGATCCAGAAACTGCCGACCGCGATTACCGGGGCGCTGTCGTTTATCTACCCTATTGCGGCGATTTTTGTCGACTGGCTTGCCTTTGGGCATCGCCTGGGTTGGCTGCAATGGCTGGGGGTTGTTGCGATTCTGTTCGCGGCAGCGGGGTTGCAGCGGGGCTGGTGGTGGCCCCGCTCCCCAAGGGCTAGTGCGTGCCCTGAAAGATGATACTTTCCGGGTCGAAATGGCCCACGCCGCTGCCCGGCAGCGGTAAGCCAAGGATATGCCCCTTGATCTTGCCCACCACGTGCATCTCGCATGGCTTGCAGTCGAATTTCAAGGTCAGCACTTCGTCGCCGTGGATCAACTGCATCGGCGCGACTTTGGTCTTCACGCCCGTCACACCCTTGGCCTGTTTAGGGCACAGGTTGAACGAGAACCGCAGGCAATGCTTGGTGATCATCACCGGCACTTCGCCGGTTTCTTCGTGGGCTTCAAAGGCAGCGTCGATCAGCTTCACGCCGTGACGGTGGTAGAAGTCGCGGGCCTTCTGGTTGTAGACGTTGGCCAGGAATGACAGGTGCGCTTCCGGGTACACCGGCGGCGGCGTGGTCTCGGCCTTGCGCCCACCTCGTGGGTGCGCTGCAACGCGTGCGGCCGTCAGCGCTTCGATCACTTCGCGGCGCAATGCCTTGAGTTGCGAGTTGGGGATGAAGAACGCCTGTGGCGCATCCAGCTCGATGTGCGTGGCGTGGTACTCGGTGGTGCCGAGTTGGCCGAGCAAATCGCGCAGTGTCTCCAGCGCTTGTTCCGGCTTGTTGGCCACGCCAAACGGGCCGGGCAGGGTGACGCTGGCGCGGATGCCTTCTTCGCTGGTGGCGGTGACTTCCAGCTGATCTTCTCGCAGGCGTGCCACCCACGACAGACCGATACGGCGCTCGGCCGAGGTCTTGAGCAGCGCCTGTTGCCAGTTATGGTCCAGGTTGCGGTTCAGCGGGTGATTCGGGCGCAGTTGGTGCAGCCCGGCCGGCATCTCGTTCGGCTCGACGCGGTAACGGTAGCGTTTCTCGCCGTCTTCCTCGAACTCGCCTTTGGCTTCTGCAATGTTGGCGCGGAAACCCACGACTTCGCGCTTGATCAGCACATTTAGGCCGTCGCCGTTGGACAGCGGCTCATGGGTGACCACCTGCAGGTCGCGCTTGCCGGCTTTTTCCACCACGCCCACCGGCAAACCGGTGAACGTCGGGGTGTCGAAAGCGCCGATGTCGATCTTGCGATCACTGACGAAGTAGTCGGTGCTGCCACGGTGGAAGGTTTTTTCCGGGTCGGGCAGGAAGAAATGCGCGGTGCGGCCGCTGGACGCGCGGGCCAGGTCCGGGCGGTCTTCGAGGATGTCGTCGAGACGCTGGCGGTAATAGGCGGTGATGTTCTTCACATAACCCATGTCCTTGTAGCGGCCTTCGATCTTGAACGAACGCACACCGGCTTCGACCAGTGCGCGCAGGTTGGCGCTCTGGTTATTGTCTTTCATCGACAGCAGGTGCTTTTCAAAGGCCACGACGCGGCCCTGGTCATCTTTCAAGGTGTACGGCAGGCGGCAGGCCTGGGAGCAGTCGCCACGGTTGGCACTGCGGCCATTCTGCGCGTGGGAAATGTTGCACTGCCCGGAGAACGCCACGCACAAGGCGCCGTGGATAAAGAACTCGATGGCTGCATCGGTTTCATCGGCGATCGCGCGGATTTCCTGCAGGTTCAGCTCACGGGCCAATACCAACTGCGAGAAACCGGCCTGGTCGAGAAACTTGGCGCGGCCCAGGGTGCGGATGTCGGTCTGGGTGCTGGCGTGCAGCTCAATCGGCGGAATATCCAGCTCCATCACGCCCAGGTCTTGCACGATCAGCGCATCGACACCGGCGTCGTACAGCTGATGGATCAGCTTGCGCGCAGGTTCCAGCTCGTTGTCATGCAGGATGGTGTTGATGGTGGTGAACACGCGAGCGTGGTAACGGCGGGCGAATTCGACCAGTTGAGCGATATCGCTCACCTCGTTACACGCATTGTGGCGGGCGCCGAAGCTTGGGCCGCCGATGTAGATGGCGTCGGCGCCATGCAAGATGGCCTCGCGCGCGATGGCGACATCGCGGGCAGGGCTGAGCAATTCCAGGTGATGCTTGGGCATGGACATAGTTTTTTTAGTCAGGCTTGTCACGGTTGAGGCGCGCATTGTAGCTGTGAAATGCCTGACCGGCATCTACCGCAGGGCTGTCAGGCCTTGGCGGCCATCGCGGTGACTTCCACCCGCATGCCTTCAACGGCCAGGGCCGCTACGCCGACGGCCGCGCGAACAGGCCAGGGCTTGGCAAAAAATCGCTTATAGACTTCGTTGAATGCAGCCCGATCAGCCATGTCGGTGAGGTAGATGGTCAGGTGCATGACCCGATCCATCGAACTGCCGGCCTTTTCGAGCGCCACTTTCAAGGCTTGCAACGTGCATTCGCTTTGCAGGGTGATATCACCCAGTTCCAGGCTACCGTCGGCGTGGGTCGGAATCTGTGTGGAGACCAGAATGCCGTTGAAGCCAATGACGTCGGAGGAAATGGAATCGGCATCCGGGTCGGGGGTGTAGGTCAGGTCGTGGTTGGCCATGATGGTTTCCTGGCAGGTAAAAAGGGCCGTCAATTTAAACACAGGGTCACTGCAAATCGGCGCAAAGACAGCAGAGAATTGGCGTCAATTAATAATTATTTTTCGACTATAAAGTTGCCTGTGCCCAAGTCGATAGTGCAATGAAGCAGCCCAGATTCTGCGCACAAACGAGGGTAGGTCATGTTCAATAAAACACTCAAAACAGAACTGACGGCCAGGACGGCCGAAGTTGTCGAGTATAAAGGACTGATTACTGCACTCGAGCGCTCTATGGCGGTGGTCGAATTCGACACCAATGGAAAAGTGCTGCGCGCCAACGAAAACTTTATGAACACCCTGAGCTATAGCGCCGAGCAATTGGTCGGCAAGGCTCATCGTGATTTCTGCTTGCCTGCGCTGACCAGCAGCCCGGCCTATGCGGCGTTATGGAACGACCTCAAGGCGGGAAAATTCGTCTCAGGTACATTCAAGCGCGTAACCCGTGACGGCCGGGTAGTGTGGCTGGAGGCCAGTTACAACCCGGTGCTGGATGAGCGTGGCCAGGTCCTTAAAGTGGTCAAGTACGCGTTGGACGTTACCCGCAAAGTCGAACAGGAGGCGGCCACCCACAGCAAACTGGTCGCGCTGGACCGAGCGATGGCGGTCATCGAGTTTGACTTGAAAGGGCAAATCCTGGACGCCAATGAAAACTTCCTCAACGTGATGGGGTATTCGCTCGCCGAACTCAAAGGCAAACACCACCGCATGTTTTGCGAGCCCGAGTTGATCAACAGCAATGAATACACCGACTTCTGGCGCCGCCTTAACAATGGCGAATTCTTTACCGGGCAATTCAAGCGTCTGGGCAAGCACGGTCGCGTCGTCTGGCTGGAAGCCAGTTACAACCCGGTGTATGACGGCGATGGCACTTTGATCAAGATCGTCAAGTTTGCCAGCGACATTACCGAGCGCGTGGAAAAGTTCGAGGAAGATTCGCGCGGCGCTTCACGGGCTTACCATATTTCATCCGAAACCGAGCGATTCGCCGAGCATGGCACACAGGTGATTCAAGAAACCGCCAGTGAAATGCGCCGGATTGCCGACAACATCGGCGTCTCCGCGCGGCTGGTGGGCCAACTGGGCGATCGCTCCGAACAAATTACCGCCATCGTCAATACCATCCGTGGCATCGCTGACCAGACCAATCTGCTCGCGCTCAACGCTGCCATCGAGGCGGCGCGGGCAGGTGATCAGGGCCGTGGCTTCGCGGTGGTGGCCGATGAGGTACGGCAACTGGCAGGGCGGACCAGCGGTTCAACAGCAGAGATTGCCGAGATGATCAGCATGATCCTGTCGGAAACCCGTGATGCCGTCGCCAGCATGAATGCCACTCAGGAAGGCGCGCAGCGTGGCGTGAGCCTGGCTGACCAGGCGGGCTCGGTGATTCTGCAGATCCGCACCAGCACCAGCGATGCCGTACAAGCCGTGAGCATGTTTGCTTCAAAGCTGGATGAGTCTGAGGTGATTCCGAAAACCGCGGTCGGCTGGGTGGGATAACGGCGGAGCGCCGGCCGGCACAACAGCCGGTCGGCGCACTGACTGCCTTACAAAAGCGTGAACGGATAGTCGACGATCACCCTCAGCTCATTCAACTTGCCGTCGCGCTGATCGGCATTTGAAGAGACCATGGCGTCACGCACGCGCAGCGACAGGTTTTTCGCCGGGCCGCTCTGCAGCACGTATTTGGCCTCTACATCGGTTTCGTGGTGGTCGCCATCCGCGCCGTAGTCGCCGGCATAGGCGCTGTTGGCCGGGGTGTGGGTGCCATTGATGTCCGAGCCATTGATGTAGCGGGTCATGAAGCTCAGGCCGGGCACGCCATAACTGGCCATGTTCAGGTCATACCGCACGCCCCAGGATTGTTCCCCCGGGCCGTTGAAGTCGCCCCATTGCACCGAGTTGGCCAGCAAGACCGAGTCGCCGCCTTCGCCTGCGCCGTTGTCGCCGGTGCCGATGTAGTCGAACGGGGTGTCGCCATGCACTTTCTGGAACGACAACGTCACAGTGTGCGCGGCCAGGAACGAATAGGCCGCCGCCACCGAGTAGGTGGTGTTGTTGATTGCCCCGGCCTTGGCGCTGCCGGTGTCGAGGGTGCGGTACAGGTTGCCGTCCAGTGCCAGCGACTGGTCATGCGCCAATGGCAGCACGTAATTGAGGTTGGTGTAGTACTGGCGCCAGATATCTTCCAGCTCGCCGGCATACACGGTCGCGCTCAAAGACGGCGTGAAGGTGTATTTGCCGCCGATGAAACTGGCACTGTTGGCGGCCACGTTGGCGTAGGTCGCATAGATATCGTGGTCATGGTTGCTGGTCATGCCGCTGTTGGTGCTGGTGAAGTGCCCGGCTTCCAGGTCCAGGCCGGCGATTTCGCTGCTGGTCAGGTCAAAGCCGGTGGCCGTCTGCGGCAAAATTCGTGTGCCGCCAGTGGCGAAGACCGGCGCGGTGGGCTGCATATCACCGAATTTCAGCTGAGTCTTGGAGACCTTGATCTTCACCGCAGCGCCCACCGAACCGTAGCCATTGGCAGGGTCGCCATTTCGGTCGGTGGGCAGCTCACCGGTGCCGGCATCTGCGTGGGTGGCGTCGAGCTTCATCGCGCCGTAAGCGTAGGCATCCACGCCAAACCCAATAGTGCCCTGGGTAAAGCCCGAGGCGTAATTGAGCATCGCGCCCTGGGTCCAGTCGCGGTTGTCGGCCTTGCCGCTTTGGCGATCGCGGTCGAAGTAATAGTTGCGCAACAGGCCGGTCATGCTGCTGCCCTCGATAAAGCCTTTGGAATCTGCCTGGTCGGTGACGGACTCGGCGAAGGCCAGTTGGCTGACGCTGGCACACACCGCCAACGTTAACAGGCTCCACTGTTTGATCATGTTGTTACTTCCCCGGAATAATTAACGCGTGCACAGAAACACCGCATTTTTTTTGGACGGAACTTAAGCTGGAATGGGCAGATGTTTTCAGGTGAGCGACAGGCTGTTTTTATTGTGCTCGACGTGTTTGTCGAGGCTGATTTTTATCATATTTTTTGCCACCTGCAGCGCGGCCGTTGATTAAACTCGATTAATTAAACTTCACCTCTTTTAATCCGCCACAGGTGTAGCGTTGATAGGGTCTTAGCCGCTCTGCTTCGACAAAACCTTTGGTTTGCCGCCGCAGCCTCTGCGGCGGATTTTTTAGATATGGTCAACTAAACTTAGCTCACTGTTTAAACTCGGAAATGGCCATTCACTAGTGGCGATATAACTCTGCGCGTCACAATTAGTCGTTTTTATCTAGACTGTTGCACCGACGCGCCAATAATCCTCTCGCTTACGTCACAGCCAGGCGACAGCTACGCGATCAACGCCGACAGTGCGCGTAACAAACAGCAAGCGGTTTGGTACACAGGGCTCACGGAGCAGCGCAAGGGTTTCGGCGTCACGCCGCCGCCACTCGACGCCATCATCACGCCGAAAAATGGCGACGTTGACGTGGGTAATCCCAACACCCATTACTGACTGCAGATGGACTTTGCCAGCCACACCGTCGAAGTGGCGGCGTGGGTGTTCTCGCCGCTTGCCGCGAAAAATACATGCCCTATCATGGCGCACGCTTTCCTCTTAACAAGGACCAGAGGCCTCATGAATTGCTGGCCGATGACGGTGGCCTCAAAGGCATCGGCTACAACAATGGTCGCGGGTTTGCCCCGGATGGCTCGGGCCCCAGCTGGCGTTCCGATGGGCAAGGCGGCTATGAGGGCACCGGCGAGTACCGCAAGCGTGGGCATAAGTCTGATGGCCGTGGCGGCTATATCGGCACCGGCAATAATAGGGGAGAGCGCTGGAAACCCGATTGAAGCTGCGCTCGCCAGAGGAACGCGGTGCTGATTGTTTCAATCAGCACCGTCGCGACGCTTACTCTTTAACGTCCATGAACTCCGCAGCCCACGCCACGTAGCTCTCCGGCAGCGTGTAGGTATGCGTCAGTTCAGTCGCGCTGAGGTTTGAGGTGCTGCTGGTCATCTTGCGCTGCGCGCGCAGGCTGTCGTAAGTCGCCTTGATCGAGGCAAAGTAGGCGCCGTGGCCGGCCACCACAATGCGCACGCCCAGGCTGGCCAGGCGCTCGCTGTCATTGAGCTTCGGATTGCCGTAGGTCACCAGCATCAGTGGCACGGTGAGGTTTTCTGCGATCTGTTCAAGGTGTTCGAAGTCTTTGACGCCGACCATGCAAATGCCGTCAGCACCGGCATGTTCATAGGCCTTGGTGCGGGCGATGACATCTTCGGTCGGTAATACACCTGCGTTGGTGCGGGCGATGATCGACAGCTGCGGATCGACACGCGCCTCCAGGGCTGCCTTGACCTTGCCGATGCCTTCCTCGACAGAAATCAGGTCGGTGGATTTACGGCCAAACTGGGCGGGCAACAGCGTGTCTTCAATGGTCAGGGCGGCCACCCCGGCACGCTCAAGCTCCTCGACGGTGCGCATCACGTTCAGGGCATTGCCGTAACCGTGGTCGGCGTCAGCGATGAAAGGCAGTTGGGCGACACGGCCAATCCGGGTGGCCTGCTCGACGAACTCACTCAGCGTGATCAATGCAAAATCCGGTGCCGCCAGTACCTGCAAAGACGCGACTGAGCCACCCAGGATACCGACCTCAAACCCCAGGTCTGCCGCGATACGGGCGGACATGGGGTCGAAAACCGAGGCGGTTTCAACGCACATTTTTTTTGCAAGCAATTCACGGAAGTTGCGGCGCAACGCTGAGTGAGAAATCTTCGGCATGTTCTTTCCTGGCTCTGTCATCGTCGAGTGACGATCAATGTCTATTCATGGTGATGCCAGATTACCATGCAGGCGAACCGGGGATTATGACGTTTGAGCATGGGGTAGGCGCCCAACACATGGATTGTTGCTTCACGCTTGGCGGCTGGACACGGCGATAAGGCGCTTTCTGCGCCTAATCACCCATACGCCTGCTGGGCCGTGCCTGCCTCGTGATGGTGCGTCGCGCCAATAAACAGGTACATCGCCGGCACCATGAACAACGTCAACAGCGTGCCGATCGACAGCCCGGCGAAGATCACCAGGCCCATATCATGCCGCCCGGCCGCCCCGGCACCGGAGGCCCAAACCAGTGGCACCACGCCCAGCACCATGGCGGCGGTGGTCATCAGGATCGGGCGCAGGCGCACTGCGGCCGCTTCTTCAATCGCCTCACGCTTGCTGCGGCCTGCGCGCTGCAACTCGTTGGCGAACTGCACGATCAGAATCCCGTGCTTGGTGATCAACCCCAGCAGCGTCACCAGGCCAACCTGGGTGTACACGTTGATAGAGGCGTAGCCCATGGTGATAAAGGCCAGCGCGCCAAACAGGGCCGGCGGCACCGAGAACAGAATTACCACCGGGTCACGGAAACTCTCGAACTGGAAGGCCAGGGCCAGGTAGACGATCAGAATCGAGAACAGCAGCAGGCCGACGAACCCGCCGGACTCCTGGATGAATTGGCGCGATTCACCCGAGAAGTCGGAGGTGTAACCCGAGGGCGCAACCTGGGTCAGGATCGTGTTCAGCTTGGCCAGCAGCTCGCCTTGGGCCACGCCGCTGACGCCCGAGAGCGTGGCCGAGTTGAGTTGCTGAAAGTGGTTGATCGATTCCGGCTGTGTCGACGTCTCAATATGCGCCACCGTACGTGCCTGGATCATGGCGCCTGCGGGGGTGCGAATGGAGTAATCGAGAATTTGCTCGGGGTTGAGGCGGTCGACCTGCAACACCTGGGGGATGACCTTGTAAGAGCGCCCGGCGGTGGAGAAGTAGTTGACGTAGTTGCCACCCAGTGCGGCAGACAAGGCGGCACCCACGTCGGCTTGGGTCATGCCCAGCGCGGCAATTTTCTCGCGGTCCACCACCAGCTTGGCTTGTGGCTTGTCCAGCTTCAAATCCATGTCGGAAAACCAGAACAGCTGTTGTTTTTGCGCCTCGGCCATGACTGCCTGTGCGACTTCGTTGAGGTTTTCCACCGAGTCGGTGGTGGTGATCACAAATTGCACCGGCAGCCCTTGGGCGCCTGGCAGTGACGGCAGCGGAAACGCCGCGATCGTGGCGCCGGGCACCTGATTCCATTTTTGCTGCAGATCCAGGATCAGCTGAGCCTGGGAGCGCGTGCGATCTCCCCAGGTCTTGAGCAACACGCCACCCAGGCCCTGGTTCAGTGCCGGCAGGCCGGTCAGCTGGAACATTTGCGCGTATTCCGGCTCTTTGTTGGCGATCTGGAAAGCCTGGTCGGCAATCCGTTCCATTTGTTGTGGCGAGGCCGTGGGCGGGCCTTTGATCTGCATGAAGACCAGCCCCTGGTCTTCGGTGGGGGACAGCTCGCTTTTGGCCGTCATGCCGCTGGCGGCGACCAGCAGGAACAGCACAAAACCAAACGTCACCAGCACCGGCCAGATGTCCAGGCCGCCTGACAGCACACGGTGGTAACGCCCGCGCAGCCAGTCAAAGTAGTGGTCGAGCCGGCGTGCGAAACGGCCTTCTTCCTGCCCGGTCTTGAACAGCTTGGAGGTCATCATCGGTGAGAGGGTCAACGCGACCACGGCCGACACGGTCACCGCGCCCGCCAAGGAGAAACAGAACTCCTTGAACAGTGCCCCGGTGAGCCCACTGCGCAGCCCGATAGGCACATACGCAGCAATCAACACCACCGTCATCGCAATGATCGGGCCGCCCAGTTCCCGCGCCGCCAACAGCGCCGCTTCGAGCACGCCTTTGCCTTCTTCCTTGATATGACGGTCGACGTTTTCCACCACAATAATTGCATCGTCGACCACCAGGCCAATCGCCAATACCAACGCGAGCAGGGTCAACAGGTTGATGGAATACCCCAGCAGGTACATCACAAAGAATGTGCCGACCAGCGACAGCGGTATCGCCACCAGTGGCACCACCACCGCGCGGAACGAGCCGAGGAACAGGTAAATGACCACCGAGACAATAATCATCGCCTCAACCAGGGTCTTGACCACCTCGTAGATCGAGGTGTTGATGAACGCGGTGGAGTCATACACGATGTCGCCGCGCACTCCGGTAGGCAGTTGCGACTGCAGTTCGGGGAAGGCCTCGCGCACGCTGTCGGCGACGGTCAGGATGTTCGCGGTGGGCGCCACCTTGATGCCGATGAACACGGAACGCTTGCCGGAAAACGCCACGCTGCTGTCATAGCTTTCGGCGCCGAGGGTGACGGTGGCGACATCTTCCAGGTACACCAGTGCGTCGCCTTTCTGCTTGATCACCAGCCGTTTGAACTCATCCACGCTGTGCAAATCGGTCCCGGCCGTCAGGTCCACCGTCACGGTTTGCCCCCGGGTCGAACCGACGGCAGACAGGTAGTTGTTGTTGGCCAGCGCGGTGGCCACGTCCTGCGCCGTCACGTTATGCGCCGCCAGTTTGTCCGGGTCCAACCAGGCGCGCAGGGCGAACTGGCGCCCGCCGAGGATCTCTGCGGTTTGCACGCCCTGGATCGAATCCAGCTTGGGTTTGACCACCCGCACCAGGTAGTCGGTGATGTTATTGGTGGCCAGCGTGTCGCTGTAGAAGCCCAGGTACATGGCGTCTGTGGTCTGCCCGACGGCGATCGTGAGCACCGGCTCCTGGGCCTGGGCCGGCAGTTGGTTCTTGACCGAGTTGACCTGGGTATTGATCTCGGTAAGGGCCTTGCTCGCGTCGTAGTTGAGCCGCAGCGTGGCGGTGATGGTCGAGACCCCGGTGATGCTCGACGAGGACAGGTAGTCAATGCCCTGGGCCTGGGCAATCGCCGACTCGAGCGGCTGGGTAATGAAGCCTGCGACCGTGGACGCGTCTGCACCGTAGTAGGCCGTGGTGATGGTGACCACGGTATTTTCGGTACGTGGCCATTGGTTCACGGGCAATTCGAAGATCGAGCGCAGCCCCAGGATCAAGATAAACAGCGACACAACCACGGCCCAGACCGGTCGCTGAATAAAGGTATCGGTAAGTTTCATGGGGCACCTTTAATGTTCTTGGGGCGTCGGCGCCGGGTCGTTCAGCGGTGCGGTGCTGTTATCGACCTTCACTGCCGAACCGTTTTTGAGCTTCATCTGGCCACTGGTGATCAGCAGATCGCCTTCTTTCACGCCGGACAGAATGGCCACCTGATCACCACGGGTCGGCCCGGTCTTGATGAAGGTTTGCTGCGCGGTGAGTACCGTTTCGCCCTGGTCATTCTTGCTCGACGTGGCGATGAACACCGTGGTGCCGTAAGGGTTATAAGTGACCGACGTTTGGGGCACGGTGAGGTAGCGCTGGATGGTCCCCGCGTTGACCACTGCGCGGGCAAACATGCCGGGCACCAGGGTTTGTTTGGGGTTCTCGACCGTAGCTTCGACCGTCACGTTGCGTGTGGTTGAATCGAACTGGGTATCGATGGTGCTGATCTTGCCGGTGAAGGTCTGGTTGGACAGGCCATCGGCGGTCACCGACACCGTTTGGCCGATGGCAATAGCCTCCAGTTGGGTTTGCGGCACCGTGAAATCAATGTAGATCGGGTCAAAGGTCTGCAGCGTCGCGATTTTGTCGCCGGGGTTGAGGTACTGGCCGGGGTTGACGCCGGTAATCCCGATGCGCCCGGCAAACGGTGCGCGGATGGTTTTTTTCGCCACCAGCGCGCGTTGCTGTTCGGCGGCGGCGAGCTTGGCCTTCAAGTCGGCAGTGTCGGTATCAACCTGGGCTTGGGACACCGCGTTTACCGCCAGTTGCGCCTTGTCGCGCTTGAGCACGATCACGGCCAGGTCGGCCGTGGCTTCAAGCGAGTGAAGTTGCGCGATGTCGGCGTCGGCATTCAACTGCACGAGCAGTGCCTGGGCCTCGACGCCTTGTCCGGGTTTGAAGCCGATGGTCCGCACAATGCCGCCGACTTCGGTGGTCACATCCACCCCGCGTACGGCTTTCATCGAGCCGACGGCGGTGACACTCGGTTGCCAATCGCTGAAGGGCACCTGCATGGCCGTCACCACCGCGGCGGGCAAGGGCACTTTGGACCGGGCAATCAGCGCTGAAATCTGCACGAATTTCACCCCGGCAATGATCGCGACTATCACCACGACCACCCCGATCATGATCAGCATTGGCCGCCACAGTCGCCGCTTGCGTGGGCTGCCGGGCTGGGGCGGTGGGGCAGCGGCAGTGTTGACTTCAGCCATGGGGTTTCTCGCTGTTTCAGTGATTCAACTCAGTTGAGCCGCGCCGCATCGGCAGGCGCCGCCTTGCTCTTGGTCGGCATGATTTCTCGCCATGACGGCAGGCCGAAACGATCCGGACGGCCCTGGGTGGCGGGATCCACATCCGCGCGGTTCCACCAGCCACCCCCCAATGCCTGGAACAGCGCCGTGGTGTCGCTGTACCGCGCGGCCTGCGCCTTGACGCGCGCCAGCGCGGTGTTCTGGTAGGTTTGTTGGGCGGTCAGCAGGTTGATGTAAGCCACCGCGCCGAGGCGAAACTGCGCCTGTACCAACTCAAGGTTCGCCTGTGCGGAGCGTTCCGCCGCCACCTGCTGGTTGAGCGCATCGGCGTCAGCCTGCAGCGCGCGGAGCGCGTTGGCGACATCCTGGAACGCGGTAATCACTGTGCCGCGATAGCGCGCCGCGGATTCGTCATAGGCCGCCACGGCGGCACGTTTGCGATGTTCAAGTGCGCCGGCATCAAATAGCGGTTGGGTGATCGAACCGGCGAGGCTCCAGACGCCGGAGCCGGCTGAAAACAGCTGGGTGCCGCTGGTCACCGTAGACCCCAAAGACCCGGTGATGCTGAACTGCGGCAACTGGTTGGCGACGGCCACGCCAATGTTGGCACTGGCTTGATGCAGTTGAGCTTGTGCAGAACGCACATCCGGCCGCTGGCCAACGATGGCTGACGGCAAGCTGAGCGGCAGTGCTTGCGGGAGTTGCAGAGACGCCAGGTTGAAGCGCTCGTCCCGATCCTGGTTTGGAAAACGGCCGAGGTAAGCCATCAGCTGGTTGCGCGTTTGCGCCAATTGTTTTTGCAGCGGCGGCAAGGTGGCGCGGGTTTGCGCCAATGCCGTTTGCTGAGTGAGCACGTCGGCATCCCCGATGGCGCCCAGTCGGCGCTGCGCCTGCAGCACATCCAGTTGGCCGCTCTGGAGGCGGATGATTTCTTCGCTGGCGGCGACTTGATCCCGCACAGACGCCAGGCTGATGGCGGTATTGACCACATTGGCGGTCAACGTGAGGTACGTCGCCTCCAGTTGGAAGCGTTGGTACTCGGCTTGCGCTGTGGTCGACTCAATTTGCCGACGGGTGCCGCCGAATACGTCCGGGGCGTAGGAAACGCTCAGCGACGCGGAGCTCACCGTGAGAATCGGCGATTCGGCGAGGCCAGACGTGGCCCCGGAGACTTTCTCGCGGGCTTTCCGCACGTTGCCGCTCACCGAGGGAAACAGCGACGCCTGGTCGGCGTAGACCAGCTCGTTGGCCTGGCGCAACGCTGCTTGTGCGGCGCTCACATCAGGGTTGGCCCGTAAGGCTTCTTCGACCAGGGCGTTCAACGCCGGTGAATGGAACAGCGTCCACCATTGCCCGGGAATATCCATCCCGGCAATCAGCCGCTGCGCCGCGCCACCGACGTCAATGTCGGCCTGGGCGGTGGTGGTGAGTGTTTCCCGCGAGTAGTCGGCATTCGCCGCCACGTCGGGCCGTGCGAAATCAGGCCCGACGGTGCAGCCGGCGAGGGCAACGCACAGCAGGCTGAACGAGGCCAGAAGGTGCGAGGGTCGAAAAAGCGCACAGGCTGGCGCCACTGGGTGCGGTCCCGATGCAAGCTGCCGAGGCTGCTCTTTCATAGTCACTCTGATTGATCAGTTGGTTAACTGCTTTTTGGGTTCAGCAATGAGTGCAGGTGCATCAGGCCGGCCGGCTTGGCGTGACGCGGTTCAAGGCACGCGGGGCAGGTGGGTTGAACGTTAATTCAAGAATCGAGTAACCGCCAATAGACGCAGTCTTCAACGGGCGATGATGGGTGAGGGTTGCGCCTATCCTGCGAGTGTCGGTTGACTGCCCCATTGCGCATAACTGCTGTGCGGCGTGAGGGCTTAATCGCCTGGCGCGCGATCACTATAGTTCGAGCACCGTCGCAACGCCTTGCGAGGCGCTGTGCAATCCAGCCGAAGATTGAGGTGAACATCATGAACCGCGAATTCAAGCCTGACCACGCCCACGCCTTGTCGAGCCACTTGGTGGACGCCGAGTACTTTGAATACAGCAAGGCAGCCAACCCCATCAGCGCCAATCTGATCAGCCGAATTCCGTACCACAACTTCCCGGCATCGCTCTACGACAGCGGCCCCTCGCGGGTGGTACCGCTCGACCTCAGCGATGCACTGGGCTGCGCAGGCCCGGCCACCGGGCCGGGGCTGTGTGCCAATTTCATGCGCCTGAACGCCGGCGACGCACTGACCTTGCACCCCAACGCGACGTCGCAAGTGTTTTATGTGATTGCCGGGGAGGGCCGTGTCGTGCAGGGCGAGCACGCCATCGAATGGTCAGCCGGCTGTTTTATCGCGTTGCCTGGCATGCGGGAAGCGCGTTTCAGCGCATCACAGGATGCGCGACTGTACTACGTGCACGATGAGCCGCTGCTGCGCTATCTGGGGGTGACGCGCAGCACCGACCGTTTCGTGCCAACGCTGTACCCTGCAGCACTGGCCAACCAGAAACTGCGTGAAGCGGCAGATGATCCGCATGCCCAGGATCGCAGCCGTATCAGTATCTTGCTGGGTAATCGCAACTTCCCACAGACCCGCACGGTGACCCATGTGCTCTGGGCAATGTACGGCATTCTGCCGGCGGGCTCGATTCAAAAGCCGCACCGGCACCAGTCGATTGCGCTCGACTTCATCATCGACTGCCCCAAGGGGTGCTACTCACTGGTCGGCACTGAGCTGGATACCGATGGCCAGATCCGCCATCCGGTGCGCGTCGATTGGGCGCCTGGCCTGGCGTTTGTGACGCCACCGGGTTACTGGCACGCGCACTTTAACGAGTCCGACCAGGAAGCGTTCCTGATCCCGATCCAGGACGCCGGGCTGCAAACCTATTTACGCGCGCTGGACATCCGGTTCAGCCAATAGTCGATAACGGCGCCGCCCTGGCCTTGTTGCCGGGCGGTTTTAGCCTTTCCAGTAGGGTGTATCACCCAACTGCTCGACGATAAAGTCGATGAAACACCTGACCTTGGACGACACGATTCGCTTCGGCGGGTAGACGAACCACACCGCATACGCGTGCTCCGCGCCACGGATCTCCCATGGATCGAGCCAGGCTTGCAGTTCACCCGCTTCAAGACTCTTGGCCACCAGCCAGTCAGGCAGCAACGCAAAGCCCAGCCCTTGGCGCGCGGCGATTAACTGAGCATCCAGATCATTGATCCGCACACAGGCGTTATGCACCAGTGGCAACACCTCGTTGGCGCGGGCAAACGCAAAGTGCCCGGCGGCATGCGTACTCACAATCGCCGGCAGGCCGGCGAGGTCTGCCGGCGTTGCCGGAACCGGGTGCTCCCTGCAAAAAGCCGGGCTTGCCACCAGCCTGTACTTGCCGTCGCAGATCTTGCGGGCTTTGAGCGTCGAGTCGGCAAGGGCACCAATGCGTATGGCAAGGTCCACGCCTGAATGGATCAGGTTGACCTGCTCGTCATCCAGCACAAGCTCCAGTTTGATCTGCGGGTAGCGGGCCAGAAACAGGTTAACGACCGGAAGGATATGGTGGCGGGCAAATGCGGGCGGCAAGTTGAGTTTAAGTAACCCTCTGGGTTCCTGGTTCAGTGCCGAGGTGGCCGCTTTGGCTTGTTCAAGTTCATCCAGCACTCTGCGCGCGTGCATCAGAAATGTCTGGCCGCCTTCCGTCAGGTGCAGCATGCGTGTGGACCGGTTGAACAGGGCGATGCCCAGATCCTGCTCAAGATCCTTCACGTAGCGTGAAACCGTTGAGGCCTTGATGCCGAGCCGCTCGGCGGCACGCGAGAAGTTATTGCCTTCAGCGGCTTCGACGAAAGCGGTTAGCGCAGTGAAATAATCCAAGTGCCGCCTCGCTATTGAGGATGAGGAAGAGGCGCTCAGGTTACCGGCTCTTGTCACGCGCGACCATTTAACCCCATGGCCACACTGAAAATGGTTGCTGCAAACACGACCAAGGCTACAGGGCGATAAGCCCCTGCAGCCTTGATTGCGGTCTTACACCTTCGGCGCCAGCCACGAATCTTCGGCTTCAATACCATCTGGCTCGTAGGTCCAGGTGATTTTCTCGTAGGTGAACGCCAGGTCTTCCATGTGCCCCATTTGCTTGTTGTTCGGGTCCAGGCAGTTCGGCGTCCATGACTTCATCGACACCAGCACCGCATTTTCAAGCTTCGCTGTGTAGTACTTCTCCTCGGTGCCCTTGGGCGAAATGCGATAGAACTCCAGGGACACGGTTTTCATTTGCTCACCGGACGTCAAGGCCTGGTAGAGCTTGGGCGAAGCCTTGTCGATTTCCTTGGTCAGGGTCATTGCGCCATGCACGCGCTTGCCTGTAGGAAGCCCGGTTTGCGGGTTTTTCGGGATTTCGATGGTGTGGTCTACGGCCTGCAGGAGGATCTTTCCTTCGTGGCCCTGGACTTTGGTCGAACCTTCGATTTTGCCTTGGTTCTGGCCTTCCAGCGTGAGATAGCAGGGCATGGGCATAACGAGCACTCCAGTTCATTGAGTAAGGTGAACGTACGCGATGGCCTTCAAACCGCTTCGCGATGGAGTCAGATTACTGAGCGCCGGCAACCGCGACCCTCCGGTGAATACCTGAATCATTCTTGGGCGCACACGCCCAGTTTGAACGCCCATTGGGTAAGGTCCGCGGCGTTGTGCGCATCGAGTTTTTTCATCAGGTTCAAACGGTGGGTTTCAACCGTTTTCAAGCTGATGCATAACAGTTCGGCGACATCGCGGTTGCGCGCGCCTTCAGCCACCAGCTTGAGGATCTGGCGCTCGCGATCGGTCAGCGTGATGCCCGACTGTGCGCTGGCATTTGCACGCAGCGCGGCGACCTGGTCGGGGTTCAAGTCGGCATCCAGGAATGGCTTGCCCGCGAGCAACGTGGCTATCGCCGTCCTGAGCACCTCACTGGTGCTGCTTTTGAGGACGTAACCGTCCGCGCCGGCATCCAGCGCCAGGGCGGCGTTTTGTTCACTAAGACGAGCAGTGAGGGTCAGCACACGGATACCCGGCCAGCGCTGGCGTATCAGCGGCAGGGCAGAAAGGCCATCCATCACCGGCATGTTCAGGTCCAGCAGCAGCAAGTCAGGCGCCAGGGCGCGGCACACATCCAGCGCCTGGCGCCCGTTCTCGGCTTCGCCGACCACTAGGATTCCAGGTGCGTCGAGAAGCAGCGCACGCAACCCCTCACGCATCAGTGGGTGGTCATCTACCAGCACAATCCGATAGTCAGCCATAGGTCATCCTGTATGAGGGGGTATCAAAAGAGCCGCGCGCACGCGGTCTCAAGACTGCGTAATGCGGCTTCGCAGTCAGCCTGTTTTTGTTGTTCTGCACTGTGTTCAAGCTGACGGCCGAGGAGCTCCAGTTCCCGTTCACCGAATTGCCCGCAGGTGCCTCTGAGGGTGTGTGCCAGTTGCGCCAGCTCAGTGTAATCCGCCACGTCGTACGCCTCGCGCAGCGCACCCAGCAAGTGTTGCGTGTCGACCCGAAACAGCTCGCGCAGGCGCGGTGCCTTGAGCGGCGATACGGCTGGCGGCTCAGTGGTCTGTCCCGGTACCGCGCCAATTGCACCGGCGGGCATCGGCGCAGGTTCCATGCCGCGCTTGAGTTGCCAGGCAATCGCGGTTTCCAATGCGCGGAACAACTGCCCGGGCAGCACCGGTTTGGCCAGGTAGGCATTGGCGCCCTGGCGCAGGAAACCTTCGCGATCACCTTCCATGGCGCTCGCTGTCAGGGCGATGACCCAGACCTCGTCGTCGAGCACCCCGTTCGCCCCCGAACGCAACTTGCCGATGGTTTCCAGCCCGCCCATCACCGGCATTTGACTGTCCATCAGGACCACGTCGAAGATCACTTTGCTCATCAGTTGCAAGGCTTGTTCGCCATTGCTTGCGCACTGGAAACGGTGGCCGAATCGTTCAAGGTACAGGCAGGCGATTTCACGGTTGGTCGCGACGTCATCTACCACCAGAACGTTGAGTTGGTAGGCTTGGCCAAGCAGTGTGTCCATCTCCTCGCGTACCGGCGGTACGATCACTTCATCCGGCGCCAGGGGCGGGAAGGGCAGCACCAGGGTAAACGTCGAACCATTGCCGGGCGTGCTTTTGACCCCAAGCTCGCCCCCCATGAGTTGCGCCAGGCGGTGGCTGATGGAAAGGCCCAACCCGGTACCGCCGTATTCACGGGTGGTGGAGGCATCGGCCTGGCGAAACGCATCGAAAATCTGTGCCTGTTTGTCCTCGGCAATACCAATGCCGGTGTCTTCGACGCTAAAACCCAAGGTAATCCCCGGCCCCTTCCACACCAGTAGGCGCACTGAGCCCCCCGGGGTGAACTTGATGGCATTGCCAAGCAAATTGAGCAATATCTGCCGTAAGCGCAAAGGGTCACCCTTGACGCCCACCGGCACGTCGCTGGCCACCTGTACTGTCAGGCGCAGCCGCTTCTCTTGCGCACTCGGCACCAACACGTTGATCGCCTCGGTCACCAAGGCCACCACGTCGAACGCGGTGTGTTCGACGATGAGATTGCCCGACTCGATTTTTGACAGGTCGAGAATGTCGTTGATCAGTGCCAGCAACACATCGCCGTTATCTCGGATAGACCCCACGAAGCGCAGCTGTGGCGGGTCCAATGATGTGTCGGCGAGCAAATGGCTCATGCCGATGATCGCATTGAGCGGCGTACGGATCTCGTGGCTCATGTTCGCCAGGAACTCGCCCCGGAGCAGATTGGCCCGGTCGGCGCTCTGCAAAGCCTCGCGCAGCTCGCAGGTGCGTGTCTGCACCTGGTTTTCAAGCCCCAGACGCTCGGTGTGAAGGGTGTCGAGCAGGTCGTTATAGGCTCGGGCAAAGCGCCCCAGCTCATCGTCGTGAACCACCGGCAGGCGGCGAGTCAGGTCATCGGAGTGGCGGGTTTCTTCGATGGCCTGGGCAAAACCGGCCAACGGGCGCGCGAGTTGTTGGCGCAGTACGGTGAGCAGGCCCAGGGTCAGCAGCACCAACCCGATCAACGCAAACGGCGCTTCCTTCATGATCAGTTGCAAGGTGTTGGCCTGCAGGCGCGCTCGCGGGTAAAGCGACACCAGGTACCAGTCCAGCACATCCAGGCGCGCGACCACCGCCGTGCCATGGTTGAGCTTCAGTTGCTGGGGAAAGGTGCCTTTCATATCCAGGCCTGGCAACGGCGTCGTCAGGTAACGGTACTCTTTGGGCGCCCCTCCGGGCAGCGTGGCAATCGGCAATCCGGTGTGGTCGATGATGTAACCGTTGTAGCCGCGCAGTAACTGCGACATGCGCGCGAAACGATCGTTGAGCTGCAGGTCATAGCCGGTGATGACTTCCACCTTGCCGTCCTTGTCGCGCCCGATGGCGGCCACGGTAATCAATTGCTGCCCGGTATGGGGGTCATAGACCGGCCCGTCCCAGACTATGTCGGCCTTTGCATCCGGCAGGCGCTTGCTCAAGTCCCGCAGGTACTCAGCACGGCTGGCAGTAAAGCCCTTGACGGGGTAGGGGCCGGTGGAAAAGGCCGCGCCGATACCCGGGAAGTAGAAAAACGTGTCCACAATCATCGACTGACCCGCTGCGCCATAGGCTTCGGCAGCCACCGCGGCACGGGGTAACTGGGTCGACGGCGCGGCGCCCGGGTCCGGCAGCCAGCACAGGGTGCTGCGCGGCGTCGGTATATCGAGTTCTTCGGTCGCCGGGCTGCGCCACAGTCGCAATAACCGGCGGGCGCCATCGGCGCTTTCCTGCAAATCATCGTTATCGACGCGAGTGATCAACTCCACGCGCTGGCTGAGCTCCTGCAGCGACTCGCGCTCCAGTTGATGGTAGACGCGCCACGCGCTGAGCCCGGTTGCAACACACCAACTGCCGGCCAGAACCACGACCAGCACGCAGGTAATGCGTAAAGCCAGTGACCGGCGCCATAGTTTTCTCATTCAGGTGGGCTTTTGGTATCGGCCGACGCTACCGAGGACGGCATGCCCGACCAGCCATAGGCAATCTGCGCCGGGGGGGCCTGCGCGGCCAAACGCCGTTCGGCAACGCTGCCTTGCGCGGCTTCACCCACTGCGTTAGCGGCGTCCTGGGTATCCATGGCGGTCAGTTGATCACTGATGGTTTTCAATTGCTCATTGATCGCCTTGGACTGGCTGTCGGCAGCCTGTGCCTGTTGGTCGGTGTGTAGCAAGGTCTCCGCCCCGGTATACCGATAGGTGAGTGTCAGTTGGGTAATGTTATCGCTGGCCATCAGGTCACGCTGGTCGGGAAAGTCGTCCTGGGTCAGGGTGCGTTGGCCACTGGCAAACGCCTGCAGGAAATCGATGAAGCCATGCTCGCCGGGCCAGCGTTTAGTCAGCGTGTAGTGCGCAAAACGGACCTGCAGGCTGACATCGCCGCACGCGCCCGGCGTCCAGGTGAAGGGCGCGCTGGTGGGGAAATTGAAGTTGTCCAGGACGGTTGAATGGTTGCTGCATTGCAACGTCAGTCGGGTTTGCTGCGGTAATTGCCTGGCGCCCAGGTTGATCGACAGCGGTGTGGCCTGAATGCTGACCACCGAGGCAAGGCTGGGCAGGTTGAGTTGCGGCTGCAACACCGCCTGCTGTGCCTGCAAGGCTTTTTCAGCCGTTTGCAGATTTTGCCGTTGCGCCTGGCGTACAGCATGTTGCGCCGCGGTTTGCCGCGTGGCGGCTGCGAGGTCCGACTGAGTATGTTGCATGCGGCCAAGGTAGGCGAGAAAGGCACTGCTCAACGGCACTTTCTGGCCCAATGCAATAACCGGTTTAAAGCCCTGCGCATCCTGCTGGATGAAGGTCTTGATGGGACCATTGAGAAACCGTGGGAGCTGGCCGCGCTCGCCATAGAGTGCGTCATTCAACAACACCGGGTCGTGCACGCCTTCTACAGCGCCCAATACCTGGCTGTTCCACGCTTGCTGCAATTGGCTGGCGGCAATCTGGCCGGCATAGGCCATCTCGACATCCAGGCCTCCGGCGGCCAGTGTCCACACGAGCGACTCGCGCGCGTCACCTTGCGTCAGTTGCTGGCGCAACCCGTCGCGCAGGTCTTGAGCATCCCACAGGGCTGCGGACTTGATCGTCGGGTCGTTGCCGAACCCCCAATTGTCGAGGGCGACCTGGAACGCCTGTGCATCGCTCTTGCGCAGGTCAGTGGCTACCGCCTGCAATGTTTGATTGAACTGGCTGAGCACCTTTGCCTGCCTCATATCAGTGTTCACGGCATCCACGCCCTGGGTGACTGAACCGCTGCTGGCGACATCCTTGATCGCGTTGCCGCCCAGTTCATTGGCGATGCGCAGGTGCCCGAGCAGGCTGCCGTTATCCGCGGCGGGGGTTTCTTGCGCCAGTTCAAACAGGCGGTTCATGCGCACGCTCAGTTGCGCCCACGGCCGACGGTTGGCCGCCGGAATCAAGGCGAAACGTTCGGCGGTGCGTTGCAACAGTTGCCGGTAAGGCGCACGTGCGGTACCGACGGTACTGAGCGCGTCGCGCCATTGAGCTTGGCTGGTCATCCGGGCTTGATCCATCGAAAGGTAACCTTCGATAAAGCGGTACCAGGCATCCTGCGTGTCATTCTGGTACTGCACAAGAAAATGCTCACGTTGATTTTTCCATAATGCCTGATTACCGGTCGCAGCGATCAGCTCATCAATGAACCCCAGAATCGCGCTGCGGCCTTCGACCGTAAATGCGCGGGGCAGCGCGGCGTCGGCGTCTTTGGGCAGTTGCGAGTAGTCAGAGTAGCGAAGCGTGGGCAATTGCGGCTGTTGGTCAGCCCAGGCTTCCAACCAGGACAATGATCGATTGGCAAGGCCCAGGCCATTCAGCTGGCGCAGCGCGTTAGCGCGATCCTCCACCAGGGCTCGCTCGTCGGTTTGCCAATGCAGGTAAGCCTTGAAGCTGCCGCTCAAGGATTGCACCCGCGTGGCACTCGGCACCTGATCCGGCAAAAACCGCCGCAGCAGCGGTAGCAGCTCTTCGCCAGGGCCGGGCAGCGCATTCAGGGAACCACCGGCGAGGCGCGCATTGATCAGGTTGATGCGCCGAACCAACAGCTCCGTGTAGCTGGCGATCAAGGTGTCGTCGTTGCTGGTGGCAATGGCCTGTAACTGATCCGGCAGCAGCCTCATGAACAAGGGGCGCTGCAGGTTTTTGTCGAAGCTGGCCACGTAACCATCACGGTCGAACTGAATCAGTTGATTGACCCGGTTGTGGAACGGCAGCCAGCGCTTCCAGCTCGGCGTCACCTCATGCTCAAGGTTCTCAATAAACTGATGGTACTGGTCAAACTTGTGTAGATCGTGTTCCAGGCCTTTATCCAACGTGCTGGTCGGCGGCCATGTTTGCGCGATCAGGGCCAGCTCGTGACTGACATGATTGCTGGAGTAGATCAGCAGGCCGGCAAAGGCGCCGCAACCGACCAGCCACAGCACCACCGCGGCATGCGCGGACAAGCGGCGCCAGTGCCGCCAACCGTCGATCGCGCGGTACGCGAAGCGTTGTGAAGGCAGCACACGGTCGAACAGTTCATGGCTGAACCAGCCGACCGTGCTGCCATCGTCCTCAACCCCCTGGGCGGTCAAAAACAGGCCGGACAACAACGGAGGCGCGCAGTAAGGGTTGCTGGCAAAGGCGGGTAACAACAGCTGTTCCAATGCCGGGCGCAGCGCGGCGACGCGCTCGGGAAAATGCAGTGCCTGGGCATTGGGCAGCCGCCGTTGCCCCAGGTCGACCCGCAGTTCGAAGAGGCGACGACCGATCTCACCCAGTACCTTGTCCAGAAATACACGAGCGTCTGCATCGCTGCCATCGACCAGCAGGCCGAGCGCCTGCTGGCGCTGATGCTGAGTAAGGCTGGCAGCCCATTGCGGCATGCCCTCAATGCGTTCAGCGCCGGTCAGGACCAGATACACCGGCAGGCGCGCGCCGAATACCTTCACCAGATCGTCCAGTTGGCGGCGCAGGTTCTGCCCCAGCGCGGTCAGCTGAGCCTTGTTCTGGTCTTGCAGAGACTCAATCGCAATCTCCAGAATCACGCCGTTCAGCGGTTCGCGTCGGCGTGAACGCAACAGGCGCAACAACAGGCGTTTCCAGGCACTGGCAGAATCGAGCAAGCGGCGCGAAGGGTCGAGTACCACGGCATTCTCGAAAAACCACCAGTTGAGTACGTCGCTGGGTGGGCTGCCCGCCGCATGCGGTGCTGAACGCAACGGCGTATCCAGGCCGCTACGCGCCAACAGTGTGCTGTTGGCGCGGGTGGTATCACCGAGCAGCATGAACCAGGGCAGGGCATAGAGTGCAGAGCCCAAGTGGCCCGCCTGGCCCAAACGGGACTGGCGCAGTAAACGCACACCGGTGTTCCAGCACTGATCGACATCGGGCTCGAGCGGCTCGGTGCGCCCAGGCAGGTCACGCTGCAGGCGCTGGCGCAGGCGCCAACCTTGCCAGTACCGCAGCGCCCGCAACAGCAACCAGGTGCCGAGCATCACGGCGAGGAGCATCAGTGGCATGCACCACAATGGCCAGCCCGACAGCACGGTGACGACCCAGCACACACACCCGAGCACAATCAGCGCAACCATCCAGAACACGGCGACAAGCGCTTTCATTAACATTTCAATGGGCCTCCATCAGCATTGCAGCGGCCGCTGCCAGCGGCCGGTCCAGGCCGACGTAGAGTGCCGCCAGCCCCAGCAGCGGAATCACGATCAGCAGGGTAAGCACCAGCGCGGGCACTCGCCGACGCGCGCGGCGGCGTTGCGCCGTGACGCCGAATGAGGGCTGGCTGAACAGCGTGCCGGACGCTTGCAGCGTGGCCATCTGGCCGTCCCGGGCGATGCGTTGCAGGCATTGCCGACGAAACTCGTCCAGCTCGCTGGCTGGGCGCGTTGCGTAGTGGCCGGCAAACCCGGCGAGCAAGGCCAGGCCAAACACCTCACGGACCGCACCCGCTTCTTCCGGCAACGCCTGCCAGCGCTGGAAGAATTCCACCCCGGCCCGCGTGGTAAAAAAGTAGTGGCGTTGCAACGGCGAACGCCGCCACTCAGCGGCGCCGGGCCACGCAGTGGTCATTGCGGTTTCGTCCACCCAGGCCACCACCGAAAACAGCGATTCGCGTACCCATGCCTCGACGTAACCGAGCTCACGGGCGCGACTCGCCGCCATGTCCAGCTGGTTGATGAGGCGTGCTGTGGCGGTGGCTGCCGACGCCGCGGGATCGGCGAACACGGCCCGAGTGCATTCAAAGACGCCGACCCAGCAGTCGGCCAAGCGACCTTCGTTCATGCGCGGACCACCACCAGCTCGACCAGCATGTCTGCCGGGGCGTTGGGCATAAACAATGCGGCGGCCTGGGTGCTGCAGACTGTTTCCCAGGCCTCACTCAGTGGCTCCAGGCGGTAATAAAGCGCTCCGGGCCGACGCGGCATACCTTGCGGTGGCACTTGCAGGTAAATCAGCTCGACCCCCGGCAATGCGCGGTTTATCAGGTCGGGCATGTCCTGCGGCGCACCCAACTTGGCATCCAGTTCCAGCTGCTGCGCCAACCGCGTCGGATCACCGTCGCTGCGCACCACCAGGTAATAGCGGTGGCGCGGGCCAAGAAAGGCATCCGGCAAGCAGCTTTGAAACAACCCATCGCTGGGCAGCAACCGCACCAGAAGTTCTGAACCGACGCTGATCTCGTTAAGCAACTGGCCGATCAACCCGGCCGCCAGGGTAATCGCCTGGCCGCAGGTTTCATGCTGATAGGACGTCAGCAGCGATCGACCCTCTTGGGTTTGCCCCAGCATGTCGCAACGCTCGCTGAACACACTGAGTTCGCCGATCAATTGCCGCAGCGTCCCATACACCTGCCACGGCGAGACGTGTGGCGTCTCCAGCAGGTGTGTTAACAATGGGCCATAACGGTTGAGGATCACCAATGCGAGCAAATTGTGGGTGTGCGCGGCATCGAAGTCACCGTAACGCGCGTCGCCGGATTGCTTGAACACCTCCAACTGGCGGGCTCGGCCGACCAATTCGTCACGGGTGTCTCGCAGCGTTTGCATCAATGCCGGTGAGGCACCGATCATTACGCAAGGCGGGATGTAGCGATCGGCCAAATGAATCCGGTCACCGTCGTGCTCCAACCGCGCGATAGGCAGCAATTCATAGGCCCCGAGGTTGTCGAGTTCATCTTCCCAGAACAGACGCAAAACGTAGGACATTTGCCGCACCAGCGCTTCAGGGGCGTCGCCGTGACGGTCGTCCAGCGTTTGCGGGTCAGCCCTGACGGCAAACCGTACGTTGGCTTTTTCGGCGTCTTGCAGCGCTTCGAACACCTGGGCATCCGGTTCGCCCGGCTGGCTGCGCTTGAGCCCGACATACAGCGTGCGGCTGTCGCTGACAAAGTCTGCGAGCGCCAGCGGGCGACACTCCAGTAAGGCGTTGCCGGGGTATTCGACCAGGCTGCCGTCGGTAAACCGCACCGACAGTTGTTCAATCCGGCATTGACGCGACGCCAGCGCAGCATCGTTCAAACACATCGATATCAGCCCCCAGGCATGCGGCTGTTGGCAGGCAAGGGTCCTCGTCACCAGGCTTTCCAGGCGTGCATCATTCTGCTGAAAGTGCTGCGGTTGCAGGAACAGGCCTTGATGCCAGTAGAGCGGTTTGTCGATGTTCATAGGGCACCTCGACAGCGTGGGGAAACACACCAAAAAGCCATCATTGGCCGGCGTCCGTCAGGCTGACTTCGCCTTCGGCGGGTTGCTCGGCGGGCGGTTGTTGCAACTGGCTTTGCTGGCTGCGCAACAGTGCGTCAGGCCCCAGCAACAGGTTGATGGCCAGCGTTTTCGGTCGGGCGGTCCAGGTTTTACTGAAAAAGCCGGTGGAGGCCACGTCTACGCCAATCCGGTAGAGCTTGACGCTGCGCTGCGGGTCCAGGTGGGCATAGCCGGCGCTGATGCCGACCATTTTTGCCCCCTCCAGGCGCGGCAAGCGCACGGTGCGGGTCTGTCCCGGCTCGATAAACAGGCGTGTCAGGCCGATCAGGTCCGGTGGCGCGCTGCTCATCAGCAACAGCTTGCTCAGTTGCTGGCTGCTGCCGGTGTAGGCACTGAACGCGTTCGGCTGCGCGAACTGAGTCACCACCAGCAGGAGTGTGTGTGCCTGGCCGTCGTATTGGTTGAGGTCTTTGTCGGCGGTCAGCGTGAGTTCAATGCTGTCATCGGCGTAGTTCCACTTCAGCTCGCTCATCGCTTGTTGCTGCGGTGTCAGACCGTTACTGCTACAGGCGCTGAGCAACACACCGAGCAGCAGCACCGCGAGGGTTTTAAGTGCCACGGGGTTCATCTCAACACCAGCACTTTGGTCTGCCCAGGCGCGCTGACCATGCCCACGGTATTTTGAGGGGCACCGTTGTGCCCGGTCAGGCAGGTCACCCGCACCGCCGGTTTGCCGCCGACCGTGACGCAGGTGCTGGCGTTGAGAAAGGTCATCTCGCCCATGATCCGGCCACTGAGCAGGCCGCCTGCGGCGCCGGGTTGATCGCCATTGCTGATCGTCACTTTGCTCATCAGCGTCATCGCTGGCATACCCATCACCAGCACGTTCGACATCAGGCCGGCGGGGTCGGCCATGCGCGTGTCGGCGATGTTGGGGTAGGGCACGGGCAAAGGCCCGGTCGGGCTGGGTGTATTACACATGTCAGGGGCGGTGGCGGTAGCCACTGCACCATCATTGGTCAGCATGAACATGGGAGGACTCCTAACCGAGTTTGATGCGCTGGCCATCCAGCGCGACGGTGATGTCGGCGAACAGGTCGAGGGTTTCGCCACGCAGTTGCCAATCGTTTTTTCACCTGCTGGCTGACCGAGCCTGCGTAGAGGTCTTCGTGCCCTTCGACACGGCGGCGGCTGTCGCCGAACTCGGCGGTATGGACCTGCGCCGTCTGGTGAGCGTGCAACGCGCTGTCGTGGCGGTGCAGCCAATGGCTGTCGGCGCGCTCACCGCTGACCTGCAGCGTTTGGGTTGTCAGGCACGCGTGGCGGCTGTGCAGCAGGACGTCAGCGCTGCACACGGCAAGTGCCGCGCCGGCGTCCAGGCTAATACCGTCCCGCGCCTCTATATGCAGCGCACCTGCCGGCACGTGCAGGTGCAGGTCGCCGTCCACACTCAAGCGGGCGGGCGCGCTGCTGTCGCGCTCCAGTACGCTGAGGATGTAGCCGCTCGTACCCTCCATGCAGATCAGCACCGCATCCCCGAGTGCCGGGCGTAGCAGGCAACCGGCGGCGGGCTTGAGCCAGTAACGGCGCCCGTCGGTACTGACGACACCAAAACGCTCGCCATCCTCGGCATTGACCCGCCCATGGTGCAACGTGGCCGGGGATTGACTGTGCTGCGGGGCTTGCAGTGGCATGGTGGTCTCCTTACAGCGTCGGCTGCCAACGATCGGCGGCCAGGCGCAGTGGGTCGGCAGGGCGAATGTCGTCGAGGCGTGCGCCTTTCCACTGACAGTTGTCCAGTTCGGCGGCGTGCAGGTTGGCGCCGAACAGGTCGGCATCGGTGAAGTCGGCACCGCTGGCGCGCAGATAGATGCATTGGGCGTAGCGCAGGCGGGCCCGCAAGAACTGCGCGCCGGGCAGCACTGCGCCGTTCAGGTTGGCCTGGACCAACCCACTGTCGGTGAAGTCGGCAGCGTTCAGACGGGCGTCGGTAAAGATCGCCTGGATGAGGTTCGTGGCGATGAACCGCACTCGAGCGCCCTGGCATTGGAACAGCGACAGGGCACGGGTCTCGGCGTGGCTCAGGTCCACATCGGTCAGGCTGCTGCGATCAAAGGCACATTGCTCAAGGTGTGCGTCGATCAGGTAGAGGTTGCGCAGCAGGCTGTCGGTCACGCGCACTTGCTGCCATTGCGCTGAGCTGGCATCGGCATCACACAGGCTGACATGATCCAGTTGGCATTGGCGCATGATGCTGCCGCGCAAATTCGGCACTGAGAATGCACAGTCAATGAAACTCAGGTTGCTGGCGGTGGTTTCGTTGAGGTTCAACCCAACGGCCTCGCAGCGTAACCAGCGGCCACCGTCGAGGGTCGCGGTGGCCAGGTTTGCCCCATCGAAGTGACAGTTTCTGAAATCGACCTGACGCAACTGGCTGCGCGAAAAATGGCTGCCTGCCAGTTGGCAGTCGACCCAGGTACAGGCCTCAAGGTCGGCGTCGTTGAAGCACGCGTTGCGCGCATCGATCTGCTCCAGGCGCGCATGGCGCAGCGTCACCCCACGGAAGTCACCACCGGCCAGGCACAGGTTACGCAGTACGCCACCCTCGGCGACGCGTGCGCGCAGTTGTTCGGCGGTTATTGATTCAGACATGTTCGAGTTCCTCGGGTAATCGGCAATAGCTCAATAAAGCGCCGTCCAGGCGGGCCCCGAGGCCTCGGGCGCCTTCGCTGGTGACCGCATGCAGATTGCAGTCGCGCAGGTCGGCCTGATCCAGACGGACTTTGCGTAGGCGGGCTTGCTGCAAGTTGGCGCCGACCCACTGTATTTGGCTGAGGTCACTGCCGGTGAAGTCGGCATTGCGCGCGTCCAGGCGATAACCGTGGCTGCTGCGCAAGTTGCAGCGAATCAGCAGCGCGTTGTGCAGGTGGCTGCCACGCAGGCTTGCCCCCGGCAGTGACACGTCTTGCAGGCTGGCATTGGCAAGGTTTGCGTTATCCAGGCGAATGCCGGGCAACTGGCAACCCAGGTCCAGTTGCAGCTCGGCCGCATGGGCATCGGTCAGGTCGATGTCCTTACCGTTGACCCCAGACCAGGCCGCCGAGCCCAGGCTCGCGCCGGCCAACCGGGCCTGGTCCAGCAGGCAGTCGCGCAAACGTGTTTGCGTTAACTGCGCTTCGCGCAAGTCGATCTGCCGCAGGTCGCAATTTTTGAAGGTGCTGCCGGTCAGGTCGATACCTGGCCAATGCGCGGCAGCTAACACACAGTGATCAAACAGGCAGCGCTGCAGTACGGCGCCGGTCAAATCACTGGCAGACAGGTCCAGGCCGACAAAACGCGCGCCTTCCAGGTGGTCACCCCGGGCGTGGGCGGCTTCGAGTAACGCCCGAGTCCAGGGCCCGGCTTCAGGGATGACGCTGTGGCGGCTGGCAGCAGGCGGCGGCGATTTGTCGTTTAACGGACTGGCCGCCGGCAATTTCATCCGCAGTGCCCGCATCTTCGTGTTGATCTGCTGTTCTGTCTCCCGCATCGCTTGCAAACCGGCGCTCAGTTGTGTGCGCACAGTGGCTTTGCGTGACGCTGGCAGGGGCAAGTGGTCAAGACTCGACAGTAGGTCTGTCCTGGCCGGGCGGGGCGCGTTGTGCTCAACCTGTTTGATCGCTTCGCGTAGCGCCTCAGGCTTCATGTGCAGGTGGACCGCGGTCTGGTCGATGAACTGCTCGGTTGCCGCCTGCGCGTGGTCAATGCTGGCCTGAATGCGCGCCTTGAGGGCGGCCGGGTCAAACGGCCGTGCCTCGGCCGGCGGGCGTTGCGTTAATGCGGCGAGGTTAGGCGCAGTCGCCGGGTACTCGGCCGGGTTCAACCGTTTGCCGAAGCGTTTGCCGACGTCGCCGGCACGGGCCAATACGTTGGCTTGTTCGGCCGCGAAGGCCGCGTAACGCGCATCCAGCGAGGCCTGCATACGCTGAATGATGGCGTTTTTGTCGACGGTTTCAGGCGCTATTGGCTTGGCCGCAGGCGGCGGCTTGAGCGACGGCCAGAGTTTTTCGCAGCAGGCGGCGGCGGTTGCCGTAGGTGCGTCGACGCGTTCATACACGGCGCCCAATTGCGCTATATCGGCGCCGTCAAGATCGGCCACAGCGACCTCGGCCCGGTACAGCAGCAACACCCGCTCAACGTCGGGGAATAGCCACACCGTGTCCAGGTGCACTGGCGGCTCTTCGATCGCGGGTGCCGGCGCCGTGCGCTTGAGAAACACCCGGGCTCGGAAGGCGGGCAACGTCCCGCCGATTTGCGCCTGCACAGGGTGCATGCCGTCAACGCTCCAGGTTTCGTTGCCGGCCCAGTAATCTGAGTGGCATTGATCCTGAGCGACTTCATCAAACCAGCGGGCGTCGCAATCCAGAGGCGGGCAGGGTGCCCGACGTGCTGTCCAGTGTTTATCGCAAGTGCCCCACAAGCTTCGGCGTTCAAGGCACTGCGGCGGCAGCGGACGCAGGCTGGCGATTGGCAGCGTCTGGCCGGGTACCCGCATGGGCAAGTGTGCGTTTTCGATTTGCGGCAACGGCATGCCCACGCTGCTGTCGGGGTCTCCCAGATAGCCGCTGCCTTCGGGATTATCCGCCCAGCCGGCGCCGCCGAACGCGTGCTGCAAATCCAGCGGCAAACGCAGGAGCGGGCCGGTTGGACGCGCCGTGAAGCCGAGCGCCCCGCGTTCCCAGCACCTGGGTGGGTGCAGGTGCAAGGTCTTACTGACGCTCGCGATGCGCACGCGCACGGCCATGCCATTGCGTTGCTGCTCAGGCGTCAGCGGGTACGCGTCGCCCTGCACGGCGACACTGCCACGGGCCTTTTTCAAACCACTGTCGAACGGCTGTTTGTCGAAGCGCTGGCTGAGCCAGGGCAATGCATGTTCAGCGGCCAGCACCTGGTGGTCGGCACCGAACAGCAGGCCCACGGTAATTGCCAGGGTCGCAGGCCTCGGCCCCTGTTGACGGGCCAGGGTCAGCAGACTTATGTCGGAATAGGAAAGGTGCATGCTTGAACCCTCGTCAGGAAGAAACGCTTTAAGGCTCGAAGTTGTCGACCACCTGGAGTGCCGCATTGGCGCCGTCGTCCAAGCCTCTGGCGAGCGCTTCGGCCATTTCGTTGAGCACCTCAAAGGCTTTGAGCCGCGCGATTTCTTCGGCCTCTATCAGCGCTTCCGTCGGCGTGGGTGGGATATACACGGCGCCCAACGTCGCATTGCTCGCACTCAGTTCGTCCAGGCTGGTGTAGGTGGCTTTCAGTTGGGAGGAAACGCTCGCGTTTTTGCAGTGGATATCGCCCACCACATCGACATTGCCCACGAACCGGGTTTTACCGGTAATGGCCACGTCGCCGTCGATCATGATCGTTTTAGGCGACTGGATCCGAATGCCATCGGGGTTGAGTACGATCGAATGCTCAGCGCATTTCAGCGTGATCGAGGTCGTTGCGGTCACCGTATAGAGATCGGTAGTCACCTTGTGCAGCTCGGCTTGAAGCTGTGAGACGGAGGCCACCGTTCTGTCGATCAGCTTCTTGTCCTCGGAAATTGCTGCGACCTTCTTCCCGATCTTCTCCCAGGCGTAAGTGAACCCGTTACACGAGAGTAAAATGCTCACGCCCGACATATTCACGGTGGTCGCTTTTCCTTGCGCAGTCAGGCTTAGCTTGGCCACGCCCAGGCTCGCCTCCGCCTGGGTTGTGGCGGTCTTGAGTGATGCCGAGAAGGTCGGCGCGTTGGTGAATTCAGCCTTGGCGCCAAGGTTGAGCCAGTTCGGGCCGCCCCAGTTGACACCAGTGTTGAGTTCCCCCGGTGTGGGTTTAGGCTCGGCGGGCGAAGCCGGTACCGGGTTATCCGCGCCCGGGTCGCTGCTATTGGCGGCCGCCGGGTCCCCGGTGCCCATCGACAATGAGTACACGCCGGGCACTTCGTGTTTGAGCGAGGACGATGTCAATTGCATGTGGGCGTTGGTGCGCAGTTGCGCGCCGGCGACTTCGCCATTGCCCAGTGTGAAGACGCTGTTGCCGCCAGGCGCACCCAGCTTCAGATGGGCAGCCCCGGGGTGGTCTTCCATCGCCAGGAAGTGCCCTCCGGCCGTGGAGAAGCCGCTCTGGGTGGCGTTACGCTCAACGACCATGCTCGGGTTTTCCGAGTTTGGCACGCAGCCAACGATAATCGGCCGGTCGGGGTCGCCCCCCAGAAATGACACCAACACTTCACTGCCTTTGAGCAGCGGAAAGTGCATGCCATGGCTGGAACCGGCAGACAACGACACCCTGCGCAGCCATGCCGAACCCCGAGTGCTGGGCTTTTGATCGCGGGTAAATGGAAAGCGCACTTTGTAGCAACCGTGCTGGTTGAGCAGCGGCTTGCCACTGTCGTCGCCATCCACCACCGCACTCAGTACGCCAAACGCGTTGGGTTTTGGGGTGTCCAGAGGCGGGCGGAACTGCACCTCGGCGGGGATCACCAGGAAGCGTGTCTGGGTATCGCCGGCCAGATTATCCTCGCCTGTCGCGGGCAATGGTTGTTGGCCGCTGTGGTGCACTTCAAGCACTTGATAGGCCGCATTCATGCAAGGCCGCGCATGCCCGGCCAAGGCCATCAAGCCGCCGGATCGCAGGCCGGTGACATGGCCGCTGCCCTGGAACAGCCGATGACGGCATCCCAGCGCCTGGGCACGGCGTTGCGCCAACCAGAGGCCCTGATCGTGACTGCCAAAATGCTCGCCATACACGCCGAACTCGCCGCTGAATGCTGGCGAGGTGGCGGGGGCCTGGGCATTGTCGGCGACGCTGCCGGCGGCCACCGACGCTGTGCTGTGTAGCGCCAGTTGCGCATTGCTCGCGGAAAAATCCTGCAGCACCACCTGCTCCGGTTGCACCACGCTGCGCCGGCTAAAGGTGTGCGCTACCGCCGCAAACCCGCTGTTCAGTGCGGTGTCCAGGGGCCGGTACCGCACCGGCAGCAATGCCTTGGGTTGGGCGCTGCGATCACTGCAAAAGATCAGGGCTTCCTGCTGCTCCTGCTGCTCGAAAAAGTAGTAGCAACCGCTGTATTCCAACAGGCGCGACAGAAAGTCGAAGCTGGTTTCTTCGTATTGGCAGGTGAAGTTGGCTTGCGTGTGGGGGATGTCGTCGTCGCGCAGGCGCAGGTCAAAATCGAAAGCGGCCGTGCGGGTGCTGTCGGCGCCCTGGCCTTCACGTGTCAGGTCGGCATTTTTGAGGATGTCGCGCAACAGCTCCGGCAGGTTTTTATCCAGCCAGATTTCGCTGAAGCGCTGCTGGCGCAGGCGGGTGATGCGCGGCTCCAGCACCACACGGCAATAGTGGTAGAGATCGTCGGCATCCAACAGCTCCACCGAAGTGACGATGCCGTGGTACGGGTGAGCGGCGCCGAGGGCGTCAAACAGGGTCAGGTGCGCGGGTGCACCGAGCATGGCGTCTTCGTTCAGTAACGGGTTCAGTGAAGCCAGTACGACCTCGAAGCGATAGGGCCGTGACAACACGTCTTCACCCTGCCAGCGAGCGACCAGCAGGGGCTCCAAGGCAAGCCCGTCACTCAGGAAGGTGCACAGAGGTTGCTCGGTCAATGTCATGGTCTGAACTCCTGGTTACCTGCGCAATCGAGTCACGGGGCCACTGTAGGTCGGGCGCGTTTTTTTGGCGCTCGGGTAAAGACCTGATTGTTCAGTTGTTCAAGGCTCTGCCTGAATCATTCTCCGGTCTGCGATTGAGTACCGGGACCTTGCGCCCCGACCAGGGTGAATACCGCCTCACCCTGTTCCAGCGTACGGCCCAGCCAGGTGTTGGTGCCGAGGCGCTGCCAACCGTCACCCAAACGCGTGCCACGTTGTTGGTCTGGTTTTAGGCTCAGCACCAGCCGGCATTTGACCGGGGTGTGCAGGTACAACGCGGTTAAGCGTTCGATACGTTTGTAGAGCGCGGTGCCTGGCATCAGCAGGTGAAAACGCAGGGCGTCCAACGGGCCGACCCGGATGTCCAGGGTGCTGCTGCGGTCGCTGACGTGTTGACCGAGGAGGCTGTCCTGCCCCAGCACATTGCCCTGCAGGCCCAACCGGCAGCGGGACTGGTCATCAATCGGCACTTGGGTCAGCACACAGGGCACGACCTCGACGGGGTCGCCGTCGAGTGTGCTGCTGAGCAGTTGCTCCAGGCCGAGGGCCGAGCGCGGGAACTGGTTGAAGAGGCCGGCGTAGCGCACTAATTGCGGGGCAAGCTGGCGCCACTGCGGGTCGGCATCCGCCAGGCCCACCAGCGAGCGCACCAGGTTGAGACGACCCAGGTCACGACGCTCGCCGATCGCCATCCACAGCCGGTGTTTTTCCCAGGCACGAAACAGCAGCGGGTACAGCGCGGCATGCAAAACGTCGAGAAAATCACGGCCGGCGCTGCGGCCTTGCAGTTGCTCATCGATCAGGTCTTCGGTGTAGAAGGTCGGCAGTGGTGACGTCACGCCGTACAAGCCAAAGAAGCTGGCTTGCAGGTGATAGCGCCCGCTGGCGTCCTGGTCGATGGCTAAAATATCGCTCTCGGGGAACCCCAATCCCAGGCCAGGGCGCACGCGTACACCATCGCTGAACGCGTGATCGTCTGCAAAGCGCAGCCGCAGCAAGCGCAACGCCTGGAAAAAAGCATAGTCGCGCCCGTTGGCCAGCAAGGTGTCCTGGGTCATAGCAGGCGTTGCCGACCGATTTTCGCCGGCCACGCCAGTGTTTCCTGATTAACGCTGTCGTACAGGTTGAGGGCTACGAAGCTGTTGACCGCGACACTGCCGGCAAAGAACTCATCGAGCACCACGCCAAACAGGTAAAGCCCTCCGGCCCCCAGAAAATGATCGCCACGGCACTCCAGGTGGACCACCGTACCTTCGATGGGCAGCCCGTTGATGAAGCGCCGCTCCTGCGTGGCAACGACCTTCTCAATGCCGTTGATACGCCGATTATTGGCGTCCTGCCCACCTTCATCGGCGCTCGGCAAGTAGAGTTTGAGCAGGCTCTTGAGGTAATCGGCGTCGAGCAGTTTGAAGTGGTTGGCATTCAGTTGGGAAAGCATGCGCCACAGCAACCGGTCCTGGTATTTGGGCGGATGGCAGGGGGTGATCCCACGAATGTTGCGCAGCGTGACGCGCGCCGGGGTGTTGTCCATCGGCTGGTTGAGGTCCCCGGGGTGCAAGCTTTCAGGCAGTGGGCCGTCAGTGCACAGCAACGAGATCGACAGGGTGACGTCTTGCGGCGATTGGCGGTCGACATACGGCAGGCTGATGAAGTGCTCGTAATCACGCGGGTCATTGCTGCCCTGGCGAATGCGCAAGTTGAACGCATCGCGCTGGTAAATGGTGTGGAAGGGTTTTAAGGTTTTTTCGTTGCCGGTGCCCGAATAGGCGCTGACACTCAGCACCGAATGAATACGCAGACGTTGGCGTTGGGACTGGTTCGCAGGCTGGATGCGATATTCGGCCTGGCGGTGATCGACCCTGAGTGGGTGAGCGTCCTGGGTGAACAGGTTGACCGCGGGCGTCACCCCGAGCATGAAGCTGTTTTCGGTCAGGGCAGGGGCCCACGACGGCACGTTGTCGAACACCAGCTTTACGCTCATGCGGGTGTGTTCGCCGCGATGGCGCCAGCGCTGCAAACCGCTCAAGCGCACGAACAGGAATTTTTCCGGTAACGCGAAATACTCCTGCAAACCCCGGTAGGCCGGGTGTGCTGCATCCGGGTAGGGCAACAACGCGTGCGCCCGATCAAATCCGCACGACTGGATGTGGTTGGCCGACAGCAGCGTTATTGGCTGGCCTTCACCCTGGATGCGTATTTCGCGCACATGCTGGTCCAGCAGGCGGAGCAGGGCACAGGCTTCGCTGAAGGTATCCCCCAGGTAAAAGGTCAGGCTGTCGGCCTTGAAGTCATCGGGCGCGACGGTCAGCGCAAGGTCCAGCACCAGGCTGCGGCGCTCTGCGGTTCCACCGTCCCAGCGCGCACCGGTCAGCGTGACCGGTTCAAGGTCGACCGGCATCGTGCTGCGAAAGCTCGCGCGATGGCCGTCAATGGGCACCGAAGCCACTTCGCAGCCGGTCGCGATAGGTTGTGTCTGCGAAAGCGCTGTTCGCGGCGCGAACTGCAGCAGCGTCATGCACGGCAGCGGCTGCAAATATTGCGGATACAGCAACTGCGCCAGCTCTTGGACAAATTCGGGAAACTCGTCATCCAACCGCTGGCGCACCATGCCTGTCAGGAACGCCACGCCTTCAAGCAGGCGCTCCACATCCGGATCGCTGGCCGAGCCACTGCCCAGCAATGGCGCCAGGGCCGGGTTGCGCTGGGCAAACTCATCGGCCAGATGCCGCAGGTTATTCAGTTCACTTTGGTAGTAGAGGTTCTGCACAAGTCCACCTAGCGCATTGACAGCGAGACACGCCCGTCGCAGGAGACGAGGGTCGATAAGTGGATAGGGATGTCGCGGTCATTGATCGCGACCAATCCGTCGAGCATGAAGCGCAACGACAACACCTCGCGGCCATGTTCGGCCAAGGTGATGCAGGGGGATTTAAGGCGCGGTTCGTAACGCGCAACCATGCGTGTCATGTGCTCGATGATTTGCGCCGTTTCCCCGGTGGCGAAACTGCCGGCCAGGTTGGTGAAGTCGGGCACCCCGAAATCCGGGTCGATTGGCACGCTGCCTTGGCGAGTGTTGAGAATTCGGCTCAGGTGCGCCATCAGTGAGTCCAGCAACACTTCAGCCTGGGTCAGGTGCGAGCGTTCGCTGCCCACTTGCAGGGCACCAATGCGTTCCAGCAGGCGCTTTTCTTTCATCACCGGTCCCTCAAGTACTCAGGATGCCACGGGTGCGGCCATCGCCACGGCCATCGCCACGGCGATGGCCGCAGGGTTCAGCTCTTGTCCAGCTTGCCGACCAGCGACAAAGTGAACGAAGCGCCCATGTATTTGAAATGCGGCCGCACCTTGAGGCTCACGCGGTACCAGCCTGGATCGCCTTCGACGTCGTGCACCGCAATATCCGCCTGGCGCAATGGCCGACGGCTGCGCACGCCCACGGCGGGGTTGTCCATGTCGGCGACGTATTGACGGATCCAGCCATTGAGCTCCGACTCCAGGTCGCCGCGCTCTTTCCAGGTGCCAATGTTTTCGCGCTGGATGACCTTGATGTAGTGAGCCAGGCGACTGACCACGAAGATGTAGGGCAACTGAGTGCCGAGTTTGTAGTTCAACTCCGCTTCCTTGCCTTCTTTGTCATTGCCAAAATACTTGGGTTTCTGACAAGAGTTGGCGGAGAAGAACGCGGCATTGTCGGTGTTCTTGCGCATGGTCAGGGCAATAAAACCTTGCTCGGCCAGCTCGAATTCCCGTCGCTCGGAGATCAGCACATCGGTGGGGATTTTGGTCTGCACCTCACCCATGGCTTCGTAGTTGTAAATCGGCAAGTCACTGACCGTGCCGCCGCCTTGCGGGCCGATGACGTTGGCACACCAGCGATACTGGGCGAAGCTGTCGGACAACCGGCTGGCAAACGCAAAGGCGGCATTGCCCCACAGGAAGTCGTGGTTGCTGGTGTTCACGCTTTCGTTGTAGCGGAACTTCCTGACGGGCACCGTCTCTTCCCCGTAAGGCGTACGCAGCAGGAAGTGCGGCAACGTCAGCCCCACAAACCGCGAGTCTTCGCTCTCGCGAAACGCATTCCACTTGATGAACTGTGGGCCTTCGAACACGGCTTGCAGGTCTTTCAGGTTGGGCAGCTGGGAAAAACTCTCGACGCCAAAGAACTGCGGGCCCGCCGCTGCGATGAAGGGCGTGTGCGACATCGTCGATACGGCAGCGATGGACTGCAGCAGCTTGATGTCCTGCGAGCCAGGGTTGAACTCGTAATTGCCGATGATGGCGCCGAATGGCTGGCCGCCGAACTGTCCGAACTCTGCGCTGTAAACCGCCTTGTAGAGACCCGAGCGCGTGATCTCCGGGGCGTCTTCAAAGTCGTCCAGCAACTTTTGCTTGGACACACTGAGCATTTCCAGGCGGTTGTTTTCACGAAAATCGGTACGGTCGACCAAAAATTTCAACGAACGCCATGACGCTTCGAGTGCCTGGAAACGCTCATCGTGCAAAATAGCGTCGACTTGACGGCACAGCTTGGCGTCCAACGCTGCAATCATGTCGTCGATCAGGTTGGCGCTGACTTTTTCTACCGCGCGGCTGGGTTCCAGCAACTGGGCGACAAACGCCTCAAGGCCTTGACGCGTCACCGCGTAGGCCTCGTCGCCAGGTTTTATTCGCGCGGTATGGATCAATTGATCGAGTAGCGAACCCTCCTGGTGCGTGGTAGATACTTGCGTGGCCGGGTTTTGCGTTGCTTCTTGGCTCATGGCTTTACTCCTTTTCCTCAACGCCCAGCTCACCGAGCAAGCGGGCACGCGAACCGTCGTCGCCAATCAATGCCTGTAATTCCTTGCGAAAGTCGGGCACGTTGCCCAGTGGGCCTTTCAACGCCTTGAGTGCATCGCGCAGGGCGATCAACCGACCGAGCTCCGGCACCTGCTCAACCAGGGCGTCCGGTTCAAAGTCACGAATCGATTCGAACTTCAGCGTCACTGCCAGGCGTTCGTCTGGCGTCGCGTTGTCCGAGAGGCGGTTGGCGATGGACAGTTGCAGGCTCAGGTTCTGGCCTTTGAGCACGTCGGTGAAGTTGTCTTTGTCGACGCGAATCGGTTTGAGTTCTTCGACAGGGGTCGGGTCTTCACGCAGGGTGAAGTCCCCGATCACCAGTTGCTTGAGCGGCAGCTCGACCTGTTCCTGGGCATCGCCCGTCGCAGGTTTGTAGACAATATTGACGCGCTCTTTAGGCGCGACGGAACCGTCACTTGCCATGGTGTTTCTCCTCAGTGAGCGACGCGCAGAGGCCGTCGCGTCTTGTCAGGGGTTCAGTCGGTTGGCGCGCAGGCGCTGCGCTTGCGCCAGAAACCTTCGAGGTCCAGGCGTGACAGGCGCCGTGACCATTCAGACGAATTGCTGTGCTCAAGCATCATTTCCAGCAGCGGCTTGACCAACTCAGGCTCCCATTGCTCCAGATTGAGCTCGTCGGCGCGGGCCAGCAGGCCTTCGAGCGCGATACGCAGATCGGGGTGGGGGTCGAACCGATAAACCAGCACGCACTGCGAGGCGCTCAGCCTGAAACGATCGCGCGCGCTGGCGGTTTGGGCGATGCAGCGCTGCAGTTCGGCTAGCCCTTCATTCAGTCGACCGTCATTGGCCATGCGCCGAGCGTCTTCGACACAGGCCTCGATAGCATCCTTGGGAGGGGCCACGGGCGTCGTCGGTGCCAGGCTTTCCAGCCACGCGCGGGTGGCACCATCGGCAAAGGGCATGCCGTCGGCAAAGTTCAGCTCAATAACCCCAGGCAGGCGGCTGACCAGCCCGTGCACCTCGTGCGCTACGGCCTGGGCAGCAGCGCACGCACCCGCCTGTAAAAGGGCGGTGTGGCTGATGCGATTAAGGTCGAGCCAAAACGGGTAGCTGCTCAGCCGCCCCTCACAGAAGCGCGCGATATCCAGCGGCTCGGCGATCTGCTGTAAACCCAGGACACTCTCGCGCAGCGTCAGGGGCGGAGAAGGCAGGCGAGTGCTTCGACCCTCGCTGGGAGGAAGCGCTTCGACGGTGATCCAGATTGCCTGGCGATTCAGCCGATAGGTCAAGGGCAGCGCCGGGCGCTGATGCAGACAGTAGGCCTGCACCGGACGCAGCGCCTCGAACACCGTTTCTACGTTGCTGATGATGGCTTCATCATCGTCCAATGCGGTCAACCTCGGGCTGATGACACTGGGCGGCGCGCCGATTGCGAGGTCGGCGAGCGCGGGCTGCGGGGCGGGCGACGCCGAGTCCGGGGCGGGCTGTTGGGTTTGGCTACGGGTTAATTGCTCCAGGCGCCGACGGACTCTGGCAAAGCTCGGGGCCTGGTCGTCCTGCGTGCGCCAGAATGCCTCGATGGCATCCCAGTCGCTGATCAAGCGCTCAGCCGCCGGTGCGTCCAACGATTCGAAAGGCTCTGTCAGCGTCTTGTCCAGCCACTCGATCAGCCATTGCGCCTGATTGCGCCGTGCGCGCAAGCGCGAAGCGGGTGGCGTCAGGGTGTGCCAATAGAGGTCGAGCATTTCTCTGAGCAGGTGGACCCCAGCGCTTAGCCCGGCCATTGCGCGCAACCGCGTCCAGGCACACAGCAGCCATATGGCGACACTGAGGTCTTTACCTTCAGACTTGAGAATGCCCTCGCAGAGTGTCGACAACCGCTGCCAATCCACCGCTTCAAGCGCATGGATATTATTGAGCTTGTCGATCTCTGCCTGAGCCGCAGCAAACGCATCCCCGTCGCGAGGGTTGTGACCCGCCGGGTACTGCTCATTGATGGGACAAGCCCCCAACTGATCCTGGTCACCGTGCATAGTTCGTTTGCCTTCTACTGCCTGCTTAAAGGAGTCGTGCGCAGGCCCGAGGCAATACGCGAAGGGCCTGGGGCTTGACGACTAAGCAGTACCGTAGGGGATGGGGGCGAATCATCCCATCAGGTCAACACCTGAAAGCGCAGGCCAATAGTGCGCTGATTTCGGTCCGACACGGCGCCTCACGCTGGCTTCGTCTTGCCGATCATCGCTTCGGGTGAAACCACCCACACACTGCAGGGCATTTTGTAGAGCAAATCCTCCACGGTACTGCTTTCCAATCGTTTCATGCCGCCGTGGTTGAGACGGCCCATCACAATGACGTCAATGTCATAGGCATAGGCATAACTGGAAAGCACTTTGGCCGGGCTGCCCATGATCATGCGTTGGTGTTCCGGCGCAATACCGTTGCGGTCGGCGAGCGCTTGAAAGGCCTCGGCCTGTGCGTCGAAGAGGTGCTTGATCTTGCCGGGTGAGAGCAGCATCGACGCATAATCGCAGCCGTACTGTTCAGCACTGCTGGATGAAAACTCGTGCGCATAGATCACATCCAGTTCGGCGTTGCAGGCACTCGCGAGCCTGCCGGCTTCCTGGACGAGCCGATCGTTAAAAGCTTTGTATCGATCATCTTGGTGGAACGGGTTGACCGCCGCGACGATTTTGCGTGGCAAGGCATTGGTCATATGGCTGACAAAGTGCAGGGGCACCGGGCATTCGCGCAGCAGATGGATATCCAGTGGCGTAAACATCAGGCGTGAGATCAGCGAGTCATGCTCGACCGCCTTGATGAGCGCCGTTATGCGCTGCAGCTTCAGGTGAATGATGATTTGCTGTAACGGCCGTTCCACCCACAGCACCTCGGTGGTGATCGCTACGCCGGTCTCGCGCAGGCTGCAGGCTTGGGCTTCAAGCCATAGACGATGCTGCTCAAGATAGCGTTGGCGCAGCTGCTTCAGCACCGGCTCCTCGAGCATGCTGACCGCCGCCAGCCCTTCCAGGTAATCAAACGCCACAATGTGCAGCGCCGCGCCCGCGCCCGCGGCCTTGGCCAGCGCGGCGGCGCGAGCGAATGCCGGGCTGGTTTGCAGCAGGGGCGAAACGATCAGCATGAAACGCAGTTGCTCAGACATGACAGCACTCCTGTTGATGATCACGCGCTGCAGTGTTCTTCAGGCGTTAACCTGCCGACGCGTGCAGCAGGCTGAAGTGGCAGGCATTTCCGCCGTTTTTTTTGGCCTGGTACATCGCGCTGTCTGCCTGTGCGAGGAACTGTTCAATACTGACACCACCCGCAGGAAACAGGCTGATGCCGACGCTGATGTACGTATTGATGCAGTGACCCTCGATCACGAAAGGCTGGTTGATCGCGGCGACCAGCTTTTCAGCCAGGGCTTCGACCTGAGCGGCTTGGTCCATGCCGCTCACGAGAATCGCGAATTCGTCGCCGCTCAAGCGACACACCACGTCGGACCTGCGCACTGACTGGCTAAGACGTTCCGCGACCGCCACCAGTAACTTATCGCCACACGCATGGCCCAGGGTGTCGTTAATGGACTTGAAGCGATCCAGGTCGATGAACATCAACGCCAGGGGCTGTTGTTGCCGAGTGGCTTGATTGACTGCTTGAGTGAGCAGGCTGAGGAACAGGCTGCGATTGGGCAACCCCGTCAGCGCATCGTGGAAGGCCAGTTGTTGCATGCGGATGCGGTCCTCATCCGCGACCCGGAAGTTGTGCAGGACAGCGATAAAATGCGTCACCACTCCCTGAACATCGAATACCGGGGTAATGACCTGATTGACCTGGCAATTGGAACCGTCCTTGCGGCGCTCGATCAGTTCGCCCTGCCAGGTCAGGCCCGCCATGATGGTCATCCAAAGCTCGCGATAAAACGTGGTGGTTTGTCTGCCCGAAGACAACAGATGCGGTGTTTGACCGATCAATTCCGCCTTGGAATAGCCACTCATGAGGCAGAACGCTCTGTTGGTCCAGACGATGCACCCCGTCCTCTCGGTGATCAATACCGGGTTGGTCGCAGCGTCCAATGCCCTCACCAATAATTGTTGGTCATTTTCGATCATGGTGCCCTCCGACGGAGCCCGTCACGCGGCAAGTGCTGGTTCAGGCTAGGGCAACGGGCAGGGCGGCGATTGACCAAAATCAACTTTTGCTGGCGCAAGCTGATAAAGATCAACTGGGTACCGAACCGGAACGCTCAACCTGAAGGCTCATTCACGTCGTGAGATGGCCGCGTGCCGAGGTGCCCCATGTTGCAGACTCAGCGTTTGTTGTTGATTGCCCCTTCCTCCATGACGCGCACAGCGGCGTTTGAGCGTGCCGCTGCCCTGGCACATGCAATGCAATTGCCATTGCATATCGTGGCGTTCGATTATTTGCAGGCACTGGCGGTGGCCGGCCTGTTTGCGCCCGAGCAGATCAGCCGGGCGCGCGAAGGGTTCCTGGAAAACCACCGCAAATGGCTCGCCGAACAAGCTGAATTGATCAGCAAGCAAGGGCTGAAGGTCACCAGCGAGGTGGTGTGGGTTCATCATCCTTATGAGGAGATTTTGCATTTCGTCAACGAGATGCCGCTGGCCCTGATCGTCAAGGATGCCGAGCACGTACCAACGCTCAAACGCGTGTTTTTCACACCGCTGGACTGGCAATTGCTGCGCGATTGCCCGGTACCGGTACACCTGGTCACTGATGCGTACCCACCATTACCGCGCAAGGTGCTGGTCATCGTCGATGTGCTGCGTAGTGAAGACCAGGATGCGGTGTTTAACGACCAGATTGTGGCGGCTGCCAGCCAGTTGGCCGACCAGTGCCAGGCGCAACTTGACCTGCTGCACGTTTATGACTGGGCCGCGGTATACGCCACCGACATGGGGTACGGCGCAGTCCCCCTGGCCGAGGGGCTGTATGAAGCGCTGAACGAAGCGCAGCACGAAGCGTTTGCGTCCCTGGCCGAGCGTCAGGGCGTGCCACCTGACCGGTGTCACTTCATCGAAGGTTCACCGCTGCTGAGCATCTGCGACTTTGCGCGTACGCACCAGAGTGACGTGATCTTCATGGGCACGGTACAGCATTGGGGGCTGGACAAACTCTTGGGCACTACCGCCGAAAGTCTGCTGCATCAGGCGCCCTGCAGTGTCTGGGCAGTCAAACCGCCGCGGGACTGAAACACGTCGTGTGAAATGAGCCAATCCCTGCATCAGGCGTTCACTGTCCTGGCTGACCGTTACGGAGTACCGCCGCAGCGCCGCGACGTTGTGATGGGCCAGGCGGTCCCGGTGATTGATGAGTTCGTCGAACAGTTTCAGGCCGATGTGGTGGTCATGGGAACCGTTCACCGGTTCGATCTCGACCGCCTGATCGGCAGTCACACAGCGCGCGCGTTGTATTCGGTGCCGGGCAGCATTCTGGCGATCAGCCTAACGCCTTGGACGGCAGTGGGTTTGTTGATAAAGATCAGAGGCCGTGCGGACCAACGCCAGATACTGGGCCGGTACTCAACTCATTTGAACCACGGGACAACCATGAACAAATACCTTTGCACTTCATTGCTGGCACTGTTGTTGGCAATGTCTGCCGGTTGCAGTCATCAACATGCCAAAGAGCTGGAGGCTCGCCTGGATGGCGCGGAAAACAACGCTGCCAGCGCGCGACTGCGGGCGGATGAAGCCTACATCAAGGCTGAAAAAGCCGCGGCGGCAGCTGACCAGGCACAACGGACTGCCGATGAGGCCAATGCGCGGGCTATTCGGATGCTTGAGAAAGCGACCCGCAAATAAGCATCTCTGCCTGGTTTGAACCGGGACCGACTGAAACAGGGCAGGCGTATTCATGGGCACTGATTCCATGCCTGCCACCGATCACCCGACTATTTCCCGGCGCGCCCCGCGATGAGCCGTTGGCCTGAACATCGCGGGGCGGGCGATCACAAGTGCAGGCGATGAATGACCTGGCGGGAATCTTCCGGGTCATGGTGTGTCTCGAACCCCAAGGCACTGGCCAGATCGCGCATTGCGGTGTTTTCGGCGGAATCGACCGAGTACATCTGGGTAAAGCCATTCCTGCGTGCCGCCTGGATCAAATGCTTCATGAGGTGTGTGCCTAACCCCAGGTGCGTCCATTCATCGGCGACGGTGATCGCGCACTCACACGTCTGTTTGCCGGTGGCCGCATAACGGCTGACGCCGATCTCGATCAATTCGCCGTTTTCATGGGTGAGCGCGACATAGGCCATGCGTTGTGCGTTATCGGTGTCCATCAACTGATCGAGCATTGCTGTACTCGGTTCATTGATCTGCGCGAGAAAGCGCATATGTCGCGACTCGGGAGACAGGCGCTGGATAAACGCGTACTCGCGATCACGATCTTTTTCCGTCAGCGGGCGGATCAGCACGTGGCGACCGTCTTTGAGCGATTCGATCCAATACTGGCCGGCCACTTTGGCGTAGATATCGACGGCGCGGTCGTTGTGTGCTTTGACAGTTTGCATGGGGTGATCCTCCATCCGGTTCCGATCGGCGCGCCGTGAATTAACCGCGCGGGCCATTCCTTTTACGTCGATGGCGCGGCGTGATGCTGATCTGGATCAGAAACCCGTGAGGCGGGCGCGTAAAGTCGTAGTAGGCGCGTCAAGGCACCAGGACGATTGCGCCGTTGAATCCACCGGCGCGCAGCTGCGCCAGGGCCTGATGGGCATCGTCGAGCGCAAAGCAGGTGACATCGCAGTGCAAGGGGGGGTGCTGTTGCTCTGTGAAGAACGCGGTACCGTCGCCTCGAGTGAGGTTGGCCACCGAACGAATGCTGCGCTCGCCCACAGCAGCCGGTAAGGAGCGTCAGAGCGTGACAGGGCGATGGCAGCCTGCGACAAGTTGCTTGAGGCCTTCCATGTCCTTGATCTTGACGTTCCGGGCGGCGATATCCACCAGGCCCTGGTCGCGCAGGTGCGCGATGCCCCGGCAGATGGTCTCCAGGCGGAGCCCGAGGTAGGAGCCCATTTCTTCGCGGCGCATTTTCAGGACGAAGTCCCTGGAGGAATAACCACGCGCGTTCAAACGTTGCGACAGGTTAAGCAGGAAGGCGGCAAGGCGCTCATCCGAGTTCATATTGCCCATCAGCATGAGCATGGTGTGATCCCGGACAATTTCCCGGCTCAACAAGCGATTGAGATTGTGTTGCAGCGACGGCAGGCTCTGCGCAAGTTTCTCCAGTTGTGCAAAGTGAATGGGGCAGACTTCGCTGTCTTCCAAGGCAAACGCGCTGCAGGCATGTTCGTCGGCACTGATCGCGTCCAGGCCGAGCATCTCGCCGGGGATTTGAAAACCGGTGACCTGCTCGCGCCCATCGACTGACACCAAGCAGGTCTTGAATGAACCAATTCGCACGGCGTAAAGCGAGCGCAAAGGGTCGCCGGCGCGGTACAGCGCTGCGCCTTTTTTGACCTTGAAACGCTGCACGATCAGCTTATCCAGGCGTTCAACTTCATCACCGGAAAGGCCGATTGGCAGGCAAAGCTCAAGCACACTGCATTGTGAGCAGGCTGACTTGAGGCTCTGGACCTGGAGTGCACGGGTTTCGGGCATCGGTGTTGCTCCACCTGGGTATCCCCTGAGCTTAGGAGCAGGGCGCGTAACCGGGCACTCAATTTACGTCTTATCAGCGGCAAAACGACCAGTGGAGGAAAAAGCTGTACGAATGGATTGTCGTTGCATAGGTCTTGCGTGCATTTGGATAGTTGCCCTGTCCAACACTCATTCATTTGGATACAGCGGCGTCTCGGCTAGTTGATGTAAATCAACAGCTGAACGTTTCAGGCTCCCACAATCGTTCGAGGCAAATTTGCTTTGTGCATTGGGTGGAGACCTTCATGGGCGACTTTCTGAGTCAAGAAGAACTGAGCGGGCTGGATGCCTATTGGCGGGCCTCCAATTATCTTGCAGTCGGACAGATTTACCTGAAAGACAACCCTCTGCTGAAGGTGCCGCTGAGCCTGGCGCACATCAAACCGCGGTTGCTGGGGCACTGGGGCACCACGCCGGGGCTCAACCTGATCTACACGCACCTGAACCGGTTGATCAACCAGTACGACCTGAACATGCTGTTTGTGGCCGGCCCAGGCCATGGCGGGCCGGCGGTGGTCGCACAGACTTACCTGGAAGGCACCTTTACCGAGTGCTGGCCGGCGGTGGAGCAAAACACCAACGGGCTGCTGCGGCTGTTTCGGCAATTTTCATGGCCCTATGGAATTTCCAGCCATGTTTCGGCGCTGGTCCCAGGTTCGATCCACGAGGGGGGCGAACTGGGCTACTGCCTGGCCCATGCCTATGGCGCCGCGTTTGATAACCCGGACCTGATCGTCGCCTGCGTGATCGGCGACGGCGAGGCGGAAACCGGTCCACTGGCCGCCAGTTGGCACGCCAACAAATTCATCAACCCGGTGCGTGACGGGGCGGTCCTGCCGATCCTGCACCTCAACGGCTATAAAATCGCCAATCCTACGGTGCTGTCCAGAATCAGCGAAGACGAGCTGTCAGCTCTGATGTATGGCTATGGCTACGATGTGTATTTCGTTGAAGGTGATGACCCGGCACAGGTGCATCAAGCCTTGGCGCGCACGCTGCACACGATGGTGCTGAAGATTCGTGAGGTTCAGCACACGGCGCGTCAGCCGTGGCGCGCCGAAGCGCCAGAACGGCCGCTGTGGCCGATGCTGGTGTTGCGCACCCCCAAAGGCTGGACCGGCCCGACGTTTGTCGATGGCCATCGGGTCGAGGGCACGTGGCGCGCCCATCAAGTGCCACTGGCCAACTTTGAACAGCCGGCTCACCTGCAGCAACTTGAGGATTGGCTGAACAGCTACCGACCCGCCGAGCTGTTCGATGCCAACGGCGCCGTGCTGCCCGAGATTGCTGCACTGGCCCCCACCGGCAACCGGCGCATGAGTGCTAACCCCCATGCCAATGGTGGGCAGTTATTGCAGGCGCTCGACTTGCCACAGTTTGCCGATTACGCCGTAAAAGTGGAGGTTCCTGGCAGCCTGCGTGCCGAAGCGACTCGGGTGCTGGGGCATTTTTTGCGCGATGTGATGAAAAACAATCGCAGCACTGGCAACTTCCGCCTGTTCGGCCCGGATGAAACCGCCTCCAATCGACTGGAGGCGGTCTACGACGTCAGCGCCAAGATGTGGATGGACCCGCTGGAGGCCGATGACCTGAACCTGGCGGCCGATGGCCGGGTCATGGAGATCCTCAGTGAGCACCTTTGCGAGGGATGGCTTGAAGGGTATGTGCTGACGGGGCGCCACGGCCTGCTGTCCTGTTACGAGGCCTTCATCCACATCGTCGATTCGATGATCAACCAGCACGCCAAGTGGCTGAAAACCGCTGCTGACGTGCCGTGGCGCAAGCCTGTGGCCTCGCTCAACCTGCTGCTGACGTCCCATGTGTGGCGCCAGGATCATAATGGCTTCTCCCATCAGGACCCGGGCTTTATCGACCTGGTGGCGAACAAGAAATCCGACGTGGCGCGTATCTACCTGCCCCCCGATGCCAACTGCCTGCTGTCGGTGGCTGACCACTGCCTGCGCAGCCGCAATTACATCAATGTGATCGTTGCCGGCAAGCAACCGGAGTGGCAGTGGCTGGATATCGATGCCGCCCGGCGCCATTGCCAGGAGGGCATCGGCCGCTGGGCCTGGGCGTGTCGGGATGATGAGGAGCCGGACGTGGTCATGGCCTGTGCCGGCGACGTGCCGACCCTGGAAACCCTGGCGGCCGTGACCTTGTTGCGCGAGTCCGTACCGGACCTGCGGGTGAGGGTGGTGAATGTCGTGGACCTGATGGTGCTGCAACCCGCCTCGCAACATCCCCATGGCCTGTCGGATAGCGCGTTCGATGCACTGTTCACCGTCGATAAACCGGTGATATTTGCCTTTCACGGGTATCCGGCGCTGATCCATCGACTGCTGTACAAACGCACCAACCATGGCAATTTCCATGTGCGCGGCTTTAAGGAGGAGGGGGCTACCACCACCCCGTTCGACATGGTGGTGATCAACAATCTGGACCGCTACCAGTTGGCACTGGATGTGGTCGAACGCGTGCCCAGGTTGCAGGCGCAGCGACCCCTCGCGCAGTCGCGCTACTGGGCGATGATGGAGAAGCACAAGCTCTACTTGATCGAGCACGGCGAAGACATGCCGCAGGTGTTGAAGTGGCAATGGACGCCGGCGCCGTCGTGAAAGAAGGCGCTACTTGTGCTTCCAGTACTTCTGCATTTCAAGGAACAGGAACGACGCAGTCCAGGTGATCAGTACCAGGCCGGTGAGGGCTTGCAGACCGGTCAGGTACTTGAGGTTGCCTTCGGGAGTAATGTCGCCAAAGCCGATGGTGGTGTAGGTCGTGAACGAAAAGTACACGCAGTCCATGAAGGAACCATCAAAATTGCCCTTCAAGTGCCCCCATGCACCGGAGCGCGTCATCAGGTAATAAGCCAGCGCGAAGCACCACACTTCGATGGCGTGGGCCAGCAGGGCGCCCAGCACACCCGCCACCACCCTGAATCGGTTCGAAATTTTGAGCCTGGGCAGCCAGTCATTCAATCGCAACAGGCATTCGTAATGGATGACCACCGCCATGATGACCACCAGCGTGTTGATCAGCGTGACAACCAGCATGGCGAGGCTCCGGGGGATTGACGCGGTCAGGCGATCAGCAGGTGATCCTCAACCCGCATGACACCCGGAACGGACCAGGCCGCACGCTCGGCAAGCTTGCGCTCGCGCCACACGTGAACCTTGCCTTCGAGCCTGACCACATCACCGTCCACTCGGACGAAAACGTTCTTGTCATCGATTTCGGCATTGCGCTTGAGGGCCTCTTCGATGCGCTGGCGGATATCGGTCACCTCGGCATTCGGGCGCAAGGCCAGCCGGTTGTTCACGCCGACCACGCCGGATAATTCATGCACCGCACGCTCCAGGGTTTCCTTCTGGTATTGCCAGTCCACGTCGCCGTCCAGGGTGATCCAGCCTTTTTGTACAGTGACTTTAATGTCGTTCTGAGGAGCGTCGGAGCTCCAGTCGATGATGTTCAAGACTCGCTCGGCAAGGGTGTCGTCCGCCGTACCGGCGTGTTTGTCCAGGCGCACCTGAATTTCCTGCGCAATGGCCCGCACCCCTTTGACGCCCTTTGCCGCGCGCTCGGCATTGACTTTCTGGGGGTAACTGCTGACGTGGCCGGACAGCGTGACAATGCCGTTTTCCACCGATACCCCAATACTGGCGGCGTTGATCTGCGGATGAAATTCGAGTTCTTCCATTACGCTTTTACGCAGGCTCAGGTCGCTCATGATGTTGTCCTCGGTCGAGTTCGATGGGTATCACAGGCAGTCAGGCCCGGTCCGTGTGTTCTACGCCTGGGCGACGGAAAGTCATTGAGCTAAATCAACAAGCCAGGTGTGAGCGGCAACCGGCCGGCTGCACGGTATTTAGTTGATAAAAATCAGCGCCTGCCTTGGGTTGAACCCAATACTGAACAGACAGCGCCGCAGGGAGCCCGACCGCGACATCGGGTTTGCAGTCGAGCGCACCGCCGTTGTCAGGAGGCCGCTGTAATGCCCACACTCAACCGTATTTTATTAATCGCCCCGACCGAAATGACCCGTACTCCGGCGTTCGACCGTGCGCAGGCGTTGGCCTGTGCCACCGGAGCGTTATTGCACATGGTGGCGTTTGATTACGTCCAGGCCCTGGCGGTGGCCGGCCTGTTCGATCATGACGCCATGGCACGCGCGCGCGAGGGCTATTTACAGGTGCATCGGCACTGGCTTGAGCAGCAGGCACGCCTTGCGGGGGGCCAGGTGACCAGCGAGGTGGTTTGGGCCAAAGCCAGCCTGGAGCATGTGCTTGAGTACGTGAATGACTTCCATGCAGACCTTGTGGTCAAGGATATCCACCACGTGCCCGCACTCCGTCGGGCCTTTCATCAACCACTGGACTGGCACTTACTGCGTGACTGCCGCTCGCACCTGCATCTGGTGACCGAAGCCAGGCACCCAAGGCCCGTGAAAATACTCGCGACCATCGACCTGTCCCACCTTGAACAGTTGACCCATGGGGTCAATGAGCGAGTGCTTGACCTGGCGTCCACACTGGCGGCCTCTTGCGGTGCCAGGTTACACCTGCTGAGTGTGAGTAATTGGTCGGTGGTGGGGGAGCGGTCGATGAGTGTGCCCACGCTGACCCTGGACGACAGCCTCAGAGACGCGGTCAATGACGCGCAGGTCGAGGCATTCGAGACGCTTGCATCACGTTATGGCATTGAAGAGAACCACCGGTATCTGCTCACGGGAGTCCCTCATGCGGTGATTGAACGGTTTGCCGAGCAGAATGCGTTCGATATCGTGGTACTGGGTGCGGCCCATTCCCGTGGTGGCGGCCGGTTCAGCGGCAGCACCAGCGAACGTGTGCTCAACCACCCACCGTGCAGCTTGATGATTGTGCAGCCACTGGTCTGATCCACGCGTACAAAAAAAGCCCCTGGCCGGGTAACCGGCAAGGGGCTTAGCAATGCGACGGGCCTGGGTTCAAGTCTTCGCAGGCTGCCAGTCGGCTGGCTTGGAGCGAGAGGAAGGATGCGGGCGCAATGTGCAGATCGGTAGCTATTGCGATGTCTCCACAACACAGGCGAACGTGCGCTGGGCACTAAACCACCGCGCCAAACAACGCCCCCACGGCGGCGGTAATGCCCATGGCCAACGCTCCCCACAGCGTCACGCGCCAAGCGCCTATGATGATTTTTGCCCCGCCGGCCTTCGCCGCAATGGCGCCAAGGCCGGCAAGAAAGACCAGCGACATGCCGGATATCCACGGGACTACGCTGTGGGACGGGGCGCCGAAAATGACCGCCAGGGGCAAGGCGGCACCGAGCACGAAGCTGGCGGCCGAGGCCAGCGCTGCTTGCAGCGGTTTGGCCGCGAGTGCTGCGCTGATGCCGAGCTCGTCTCGCGCGTGTGCGCCCAGTGCATCGTGTGCCATTAATTGATCGGCGACCTGATGGGCCAGTTCGGGCGATACCCCACGGTGCATGTAGATATGGGCAAGCTCGCTGTGCTCGGCTTTCGGGTTGCTGTCCAGCTCCGCCCGCTCCCGAGACAAGTCAGCCCGCTCGGTATCGGCTTGGGAGTGCACGGAAACATATTCACCCGCCGCCATGGACATCGCGCCCGCCACCAGCCCGGCAATGCCGGTAACGATCAGTGTGGAGTGGCTGGCGTTGGCGGCAGCGACGCCGATCAACAGGCTGGCCGTGGAGACGATCCCATCATTGGCCCCCAGGACAGCGGCGCGCAGCCAGCCGATCCGGTCACTGCGGTGATGCTCGGTGTGCCGGTGCATGAATTTCATGGTTTGATGGCGCTCAGGTTATTCACGGGTTTGGATTGGCGGCTCAAGCCTGCGCTTGCAGGGTGCCGCCTACAATCGAAATTTCTGTTAGTTCGTCACCGTCGCGCAGCACGAACAGTGCGTCCATCCCGCGTTCCTGTGCCAGGCGTGGGCCTTCAACTTCACCCAGCACCATCAGTGCCGTGGCCCAGGCATCAGCGAGCATGCACGAGCCCGCCACGACGGTAACCGCTGCGAGCGCGTTGCGCAGCGGTGCGCCGGTGACGGGGTTCATGGTGTGGGCGCAGGATTGCCCACTCATCTCCACCCAGTGGCGGTAGTCCCCGGACGTGGCGATGGCGGCGTCGACGAGTTCCATTACGCCCATGACTTGCCGCACGCCCCGGCAGGGTTTTTCAATGGCCACGATCCAGGGTTGGGCATCTGGCTTCATGCCCCGGGCGCGCATTTCGCCGTCAATGCCGACCAGGTAGCGGGTGATGTTTGACGCTTCCAGGCAACGGGCCAGTTCATCGACGCCAAAGCCTTTTGCGATGCCGTTCAAATCCAGGTTCAGCGGCGCCCGTTTGCGCACCCGATTGCGTTGCGAGTCCACCACCAGCGCCGCGCTGGCGGAGAGTCGCGCGCGTGGCAGTGGCATCGTGAGTGCTTGCGCGGTGATCGTCTGTTCGCCGGGGCCGAAGCCCCAGGCTTGCACCAGATCGCCGACGGCAATGTCGAAGGCTCCGCCGGATTGCTGGCTGACCCGTAACGCAGCGGCCAGCACCGTGCTCAGTTCCTTGGGCACTGGCAGCCATTCCTGCTCGGCGGCTGCGTTGAGGCGGTTGAGGTCAGAGTCGGCTTTCCAGGTAGACATTTGCCGGTCCACCCGGCTCACAGCGTGGGCCAGGCGCTGGCCGATTTCGTCGGTGTCGATGCCGGCCGTCGCATAGAACACCGCGGTGTAGCGGGTGCCCATGGTCTCGCCGTTCAGGTTGTAGCGCTGCACATCAGTAGACATCTTCACGGTAGCGTCCTTGTGCCTTGAGGGTCAGTACGCTCAGGTTCAGCGGAGCCAAGATTTCATCCAGGGCCTGCATCACGCCTTTGGCCATTTCACGACTGCCGCAGACCAGCACCTGGGCGCCTTTTTCCACCAGGCGGCGCAAGGACAGTGCATCACTGCGCAGCCGGTCCTGGACGTAGCCACCGTTCTGTACCTGGGAAAAAGCCGCGCGCAATGCGGTAAGTCGCTGGTCTGCCAGGTAGCGGTTAAGTTCAGGCTCGTACAGAAAGTCCGAGGCCGGGTTGCGCCCGCCCCAATACAAATGCATCGGATGGCGGGCAGTGTTGTTGCGAATGAAGCCCGCCAGCGGGCCAATGCCGGTACCGGCACCGATCAGGATCACCGGGTGTGCCCCCGACGCAGGACGAAACTGTGGGTTGGGCTGGATAAAGGCTTCGACCGAAGCGCCGAGGTCCAGGCCATGCAGGAGTTGCGAGCAGAGGCCTCCTTGGTGTTTGCGTACGCAAATCTCGAGCACGCCGTCCGTGGAACTGCTGGCCAGTGAATAAAAACGCGGTACCGGGCTATTCGCCGGGATAATCCCTACCAGGTCTCCTGCCTGGAAGCCCGGTAGCTCGCTGTGCGCCTTGAAGCGCAGGACGTGGGTTGGCGCATTCACTTCTTCGCCATAAACGATGCGCTCGGCCAGCTCCAGTTGATAGGTGCGCGGGGGCTCCGGTGTATGGGCCAGGGCCAAGTCATGCCCCAGTGCTGTGGCCAGGGCGTGGCCCCAGCGCGCAAATTCCTGGGAAGACTGGCGGTTGACGGTTTCCAGCCCCAGCAACGGTGAGGCACCGGCCAGTTCCAGCGCGGCCTGCACCCGATGGGCATACTGACAGAACTGTGGAAACTGGCGGTCCCCAAACCCCAGTACTGCAAAGGGCAGGCCGGGTTTGACGCCCTTGTGGTTCAGCCGTGCCAGAAACTGCGCGGCCGACGCCGGTGCATCGCCATCACCGTGGGTCGCGGTGAGGATCAACAGTCTCTGGGCGTTGCGGTACTCGCCTTTCCATTCATTCATCGGCGCGCTGTGCACGTGGTGCCCAGCCTGATGCAAGGCCGCATGTAACGTGTTGGCAAACCCCCATGTGGTGTTGTTTTCAGTGCCTACCAGAATCACGCTGTCGGCCGAGTGAGCGGGGCTGTTGTGGCGAATGTTCGGACCGGCTTTGCGACGGCGCCACCAGAGCAGGATGCCGGTCACGCTCATCAATGGCACACAGAGGGCACAGAGCCCGAGTGGCAAGCCCAGCCACCAGAGGCCTTCTGCGGTGTGGAGCTGATAGACCCATTGGTAGACGGTGTGCATGGAGTCGTGGGGTTGATAGGACAGCAGGGCGCCGCTGACCGGGTCTACGTAGCCAACACCCTGGGCCGTGCGCAACGAGAACACATCGTTTGGGTTGCCCGGGCTCGGGTAGACCAGTTCGCGCAGGTCATTCAGGTCGATGGCCTGCAAGGCCTGCAGGTTCGCCACCGGTAACGCCGGGCCGGCGCTGAGGTGGGTGGGGAAGGCCGGTTCACCCTGGCTGCCATCGGCGATCAAGCCGAAGGTCGTGGCGGCCATGTACAGCCCGCTTACGGCCGACAGCAGCAGCCCGAGCAAAGCCAGGCGCCCGACTTCCGCATGCCAGCGTTGGCTGAACGTGCCGCGCAGTGGCCGCAGCAGGTTGCGCCAGCCACCCAGGCGCCGGGCCAGCAGCAACGCGCCGGACACTGCCAGGATCAACATGAACAACGCACCGACGCCCGACACGCCATGGCCCGGTGTGCCCATGAACAGCGCGCGGTGCAAGTCTTTCACCCAGCGGGTGAAGGTGGACGGCGCGTAGGGCGCGAGGCCCTGGCCGGTCAGTGGGTCAACCGTTTCCGCCCCGGACTGGCCATCGCGGTTGTAGTAGACGATGACCGTGCCGGAGGCGGTGCGCTGGATTTGCTCCACACCTGGAAAGTGATGTGCGACGCCTTCCGCCAACTGGCCGACATTAAGCTGGCCGGCAGCGGTGGACGTGTTGTGCAGGCGTTCCAGCGCCGGATCAACCGACAATACCGCGCCACTGATGGCCAATATCATGACCAACAAGGCGGCGATCAGACCGGGCAGCGAATGAAACTGGCGAAGCATGTTCAGCCTCCTGAAGGGGTGGGTGCTACAGGTCGTAAGTAAACGCGTTGACGTAAGTGCTGCCGGTTGCCGGCTTGCCTGATCCTTGGGTGGTCAGGGGGACGCTGATGTCGGCTCGTCCTTCACGCTGGTTCTCCACGGCGCTGTCGATTCGGATCTGATACCCGGCATCAATCAAGGTGTCAGCCAATTCAACACTGACTTTGAGGGTGCGTCCGCTGCCCACACTGGCACCGCTGACCCCATCAAACTCCCTGGGGTTCTGGCCACTGCCGCGGGCCCAGTCAGTCAAATGCCGGTAGTACTTGGCCTTCTTGCCGGCGACCCACAGGGTTTTCTGGTACTGGCCGTTGGCATCGGTGAGGTAAATCGCCAGGTACGCATCGTTACCGTTGTAGTCCTTGAGCTGGGTCGTCAGGGTCACTTCACGGGCCTGGGCCAGCCCCGGCAAGGCAATGGCGCCGGCGAGGCAGGTTGCAGCGATGAATTTTTTCATGAGGATGTCCTGGTTGAGCGTTGTAGCGAGAGCCTGGACTTGCTGGCTGACAACAACCTGAAAGCCCGGGGAGAAATCGAAATGCTCATTCAGCACCCGGGCTGACGAGGTAGTCCCGGGCATCGCCGTCGTCGCCGAAATTGACGTGCAACGTGCGCAGACGTAGGGAGGCGGGTGCATAACGCGCCTCGATGGCGTTGCCCCTGCGGTCAGTGCCCCTGAGCGTGTAGCAACCGTCGTCGACCTTGATGCGCTGCACGCTCCAGCCGTATTGCTGCTCTACGCGTTGACGCAAGGTCTCTCGCGGTTGCCAATCGCTGACGGGCTCGCTGCAGTCGTCATCGGCCTGCACGCTACCGCTGAGCAACAGGCTCAACAGCGCGGTACGTGCAATAAATGCGGTTTTCATGATCTGTCTCCTGCCGGATAGGCCTCTGTGGCCTACCCTAAGGGGCATTCCTGACAACCAGCTGAATCTTCAGATTCACCTCAGGTCTGGCGGTTAAGGTGCTGCACGACACTCATCAGGAGAGGTAGCAGATGCGGGTTTTATTGGTTGAGGATGCCCCCGGGTTGGGGGAGGCAGTGCGCGAGCAGATCGCCGACGACGGCCATGCGGTTGATTGGGTGCAGCGCCTGAACCACGCAAGCAATAGCGTGCGCACCACGCCTTATGACTTGATCCTGCTGGACCTGATGTTGCCGGACGGTCGCGGGTTGGACTTTTTGCGCGAGCAGCGCTCAGCAGGCAACGTGACCCCGGTGATTATCCTCACCGCCCAGGACCAAATATCCGATCGCATTGCCGGCCTCAATGCCGGCGCTGACGACTACTTGGTCAAACCGTTCGACCTGTTTGAACTCTCGGCCCGGGTGGCAGCCGTGGCCCGACGTTACAGCGGTAACCCCAACCCGCAGATCAAACTCGGTGAACTGCAGATCGACATGAACGCTCGCACAGTCCAGCGCGCCGGTATCACCGTGGACTTGACCGCACGTGAGTGGGCGCTGTTCGAGGCATTCGTACAGCGCCCCAATGCGTTGCTGTCGAAGTCCCAGCTCGAAGAGCGCCTGTACGCTTTTGGCGCGGAGATCGAGAGCAACACCATTGAGGTCTATATCAGTCGCCTGCGTAAAAAACTGGGACGCGACCTGGTTGAGACCGTTCGTGGCATGGGTTATCGGTTGACGCCAGTATGAAGTCGCCGATAAGCCTGCAAAAACGCCTCGGCCTGGGATTGACCCTGGGAATGACCTTGCTCTGGCTGGGAGCGACCGTCGGTGCCTGGTTGGTGGTGCAACATGAACTGAACGAGGCGTTCGACAGCGCCCTGGAAGAGACCGCGCAACGCATCCTGCCCTTGGCCGTGCTGGAGATCAGCAACCGCGAGGCGCCCCGCGAAGCACAACACGTGGCCCCCCTGAAAATGCACAAGGAATACCTGACCTATCTGGTGCGTGATGCACAGGGCCGGATTTTGATGCAATCCCACGATGCCAACCCGAAGATCTTCAACAAACATCCGGATGAAGGGTTTTCCACCACTGAAAAGTACCGGCTATATGGGGCTAGCGCGCTACGCAAAACGCTGTTCATTGAGATTGCCGAACCGCTGGCGCATCGCCGTGAAGCGGCGCAGGAAGCCTTGTTTGCGTTGTTGCTGCCGTTGTTGGCGTTGGTTCCTATCAGTCTGTTAGGCACCTGGTTATTTGTGCGCATCAGCTTGCGCAGCGTGTTGACCTATCGCCGTGCGCTGGAAACCCGCGGGGCCGGGGATTTGTCACCGATCAACGTGACACGCTTGCCGGCGGAAATCGACCCATTGGCTGAAGCGGTCAACCACTTGCTTGAGCGCCTGCGCAAGACGTTGGAGGCCGAGCGCAGCTTTACCGCAAACAGCGCCCATGAATTGCGTACGCCGCTGGCCGCGACGTTGGCGCAGATTCAGCGCTTGCGCCAGGAAGCGCCAGAAGGCCCGTTGCGCGTGCGGGCGGCGAAGATCGAAAACGCATTGCACGATTTGGCGCGGCTCTCGGAAAAGCTCATGCAACTGGCCAAGGCCGAGGGTGGTGGGCTGTTATCCGAGGCGCCCCAGGACCTGATCCCGTTATTGGCCCATGGGGTGGACGAGTGGAACCGCAACAATGGGCAGCGAGTCCACTTGCGGCTGCCGACCCAGCCCAGTGTTTACACTGTGATTGACCCGGACGCGTTTGGCATTTTGCTGCGCAACCTGATCGAAAACGCGTTGAAGTACGGTGCCGTGGACCAACCGGTCGAAGTCAGCCTCACGGACCAGGCGCTGCTGCAGGTGATCAACGGCGGTCCGCCGGTGCCGGCGTCGGTGTTGCAACGCCTGACCGAACGCTTTGTGCGGGGTAACAGCGAAGCCAGTGGTTCAGGGTTGGGCTTGGCGATTGCCAAAACGATCGCGCTAGGGGTCAAAGCAACGTTAACCCTGGCCTCGCCCGCAACAGGCCGGGAGGAGGGGTTTGAAGTCCGCGTCCAGTTTATTGCGCCTGCCAACGTGAGCGTCGCTTGAGCCTCGACGACACGCATTGAGCGCGGGTATCAAATACGCCTTGGCTCACACCATTCGCTTTCATGGCTATCACCTTAATCAGCGTGTGCGACGGTCCAACACCGCAAACAGGTACATACCGGCCAACATGGCCAATACGAACAGGATGATTTGCGTGTGCCCGGTCAGCAGAACAGCGACCGCTGGGCCAGGGCAGATCCCCGCAATGCCCCAACCGATACCGAACACCAGGCTGCCGACAATCAAGCGGGCATCCAACGCCCTTTTCGTCGGTAACTGCAGGGCGGCGCCGAGCAAGGAATGCGTGTTCCTGCGCGCCCAATTCAGAGGGATAACCGCCACTGCGATGGCGCCTCCCATCACCAGTGCGAGTGACGGATCCCAGGCCCCGGCCACATCAAGAAAAGCCAGTACCTTGGCGGGGTTTGCCATGCCGGCCAGGAGCAGGCCAAGGCCGAAGATCAGTCCTGCAAAAAATGCGCTCAACTTGATCATCTTTATATGCCCACCACGTGACGAAGGGTGTACACCGTGGCCACGCCAGCGAACATAAAGCACACAGTTGCGGCGATGGAGCGGGGAGACAATCGAGAGATCCCACAAACGCCATGACCGCTTGTACAGCCGGAGCCGTAACGGGTTCCCAAGCCGACGAGCAGGCCCGCAATAATCAGGGCCGGCCACTCGGCCTTAATCTCGATCTGCGGCAATACGGCGAACGCCCCCCACAACAATGGCGCAATCAACAGGCCAAGCAGAAATAACGCCTTTTCGCTCCAGCCTTCACTGCCAACATGCAACACGCTTCCAAGCAGACCACTGATACCTGCGATACGGCCATTGGCGAGCATGAACATGCTCACCGCCAGCCCTATCAAGGCCCCTCCGCCTAACGAAGCCCAAGGCGTGAAGTTGACCCAATCAATGCTCATGTTGCATCTCCTGCGCAGAAGGGCGGGTAAAGGACTTGGATCGCCGCGAGCGCGGCAGGCTGGCTGATTCGGCAATAGAATCGACCGCAGAATCATTTTGTATTTGTATAATATATATTTTTACATATTGAAAGGCCCGAGCCATGTGAAGCGGCCCGGGAAGGTCTTTTATCAGGTCAGCGTTGAAGGGATTTGTTGCGTCGGCAACGCTCTGAGCAGTAGCGCACCTCATTCCAGCAGCGAGCCCATTTCTTGCGCCAGACGACATTGAGTCCGCACACCGCACAGGTTTTTACCGGGAGTTCGCTCTTCTTCAAAACGACTCCCCGGCATCGAGCCTGGCGAGCAGTGTCTGGCCACGATCCCAGAGCGCCTGTTGTTTGGGTTCAGCCATCCGGTCGAGGTTTTTGTAGACCATGCCCAGGCGCTGGTTGCTGCGCAGAAGGTCTGCGTGACGCATCAGGAAATGCCAGTAAAGCGAATTAAACGGGCAGGCGTCGTCGGTCGTGCTTTCGCTGACCTTGTACGCGCAGTTGCGGCAGTAGTCAGACATGCGCTTGATATATTGGCCACTGGCGCAGTAAGGCTTGGAGCCCAGGTACCCGCCATCGGCGTGCATGACCATGCCTAATGTATTGGGCATCTCGACCCAGTCGAACGCGTCCATGTAAATCGCCAGGTACCAGTCGCAAATCTGAGTCGGCGTGATGCCGGCCAAAAGCGCAAAGTTGCCGGTCACCATGAGCCGCTGGATATGATGGGCATAGGCGTGCTTCAAACTTTGGCCGATTGCCTGGCTCATGCAGTTCATTTTGGTGTCACCCGTCCAGTAGAACCCTGGAAGCGGTCGGCTATTGCCAAATAGGTTGCCGCTGGCGTAATCGGGCATTTTCAGCCAGTAGACACCCCGTACATATTCACGCCAGCCGATGAGTTGACGAATAAAGCCTTCGGCGGCGTTTAATGGAATCCGGTGCGCCTGATACGCCGACTCAACGTCGTTGCACAGCTGACGCAGATCCAACAGGCCAATATTCAGCGCGGCGCTGATCCGCGCATGAAACAGGAAGGGTTCATCACTGGCCATGGCATCCTGGTAGTCGCCGAATGCTGCCAACCCCCAGTCGAGGAAATACTCCCACAACGCCTGGGCGTCGGCGTGTGTCACCGGGTAGTCAAAGGTGCCCAGCTCGCCGTAATGGCTGCTGAAGTTTGTTTCGACCAGGGCCAGCACCTCCTGGGTGATGGCATCCGCCGTAAAGCGCAGGGGCGAGGGGGCTCTCACATTGTTGGGCAGGGCCTTGCGGTTTTCCGCATCAAAGTTCCAGGCACCGCCAACCGGGCTGCCGTCGCCATTGAGCAGCAGAGCACTTTTGCGCCGCATCTCACGGTAGAAATACTCCATGCGCAGCTGCTTTTTGCCTTCGGTCCAGGACGAGAATTCGGCGCGTGTGCAGAGAAAGCGGCTATCGACATGCCACTCGATGGCCAGGCCGCAATCCTTGAGGGACTGTTCCAGACGCCAGTCACCGCATTCCGTCAGATGCAGCGACTGCGCCTGCAGCCGCGACTGCCAGCGCCGTAACTCGCCCGGCACTGACCCGCTGTTGTGCGGATCATCGAGGCGGACGTATTGCACGCGGACGCCACGTGCTTGCAGCGCCTCGGCAAAATGGCGCATCGCGCTGAAGATCAGTGCAATTTTCTGCGGGTGATGTGGCACGTGACTGGCTTCCTCCATCACCTCGACCAGCAAAACCGTATCGTGCTCGGCGTCCAATGCCTGCAATGAGGCCAAGTCAAAACACAACTGGTCACCCAAGACCAGGCACAGTCGCTGTGTCTTGTTCATGTGACACCCCGTACCTACCACGGCAGCCGCTCTCCGTTGTAAGCAAAAAACTCGCCGCTGTCGGCAGGCTTCAAGCTGTCAATCAGCAATAACAATTCGCGCGCCGCCGTGCTGGCGGGCCTGGCGGCAGATGCCCCGCGAAACGGCTGAGACAGGCCCGAAATAACCGTGCCGGGATGCAGGCTCAGCAAGCGCGTCTGAGGGCGGGTTCGCGCCAGTTCGATGGCCGCCGTTTTGATCAGCATGTTCAGTGCTGCCTTGGAGGCACGATAGGCGTACCAGCCACCCAAGCGATTGTCGCCGATGCTACCGACCTTGGCGCAGAGCATTGCCATTGCGCCATGAGCGTCCAGTAACGGCAGAAAATAACGCAACACCAGAGCAGGCCCCAACGTGTTGACTTGAAATACCGACTGCAATGCGTCTGCCTCAATGGCGGTGTAACTTTTTTCAGGTTTTATGCCGTCGCGATGTAGCAACCCGGTCGCCTGCACGATCAACTGGTACGGCGCTTCTTCAGCCAATGCAGCTGCCGCTGCGGCGATACTGCCGGCATCCTCCAGATTCAGGCAGGGCACACTGTTACGCCCCAGTTCACGCACGTACGCGCAGTTTGGATCCTGATTGAGCCACTCACAAAAAGCCGAGCCGAGCGCACCACTGGCGCCTATCACCAAGGCACGATAACCCTCGCCAAGGGAGTTCATCTTGAAGGAACTGTTCATTCGGCCTCTCCCACGCTCTGAAGCGATTGGTTGGTGTTAACCCGCACGCCCTATCAGTTGTAGAAACTCCTGACGCGTAGCGGAGTTGTCGCGAAAGGCCCCCAGCATCACCGATGAGGTCATCACCGAGTTTTGTTTCTCCACCCCACGCATCATCATGCACATGTGCTTTGCTTCAATGACGACCGCCACGCTGGCGGCATCGGTGGCGCGCGCAATGGCGTCGGCAATTTGCTTGGTGAGATTTTCCTGAATCTGTAAGCGGCGGGCGAACATATCCACGACTCGCGCCACTTTCGACAGGCCCAGCACCCTTCCAGTGGGGATGTACGCGACATGCGCCTTACCGATGAAGGGCAGCAGGTGATGCTCACACAATGAGTACAGCTCGATGTCGCGGACCACGACCATCTCATCGCTTTGCGATTCGAATAGCGCGCCGTTCACCACGTTCTCCAGATCCATCGTGTAGCCATTGCACAGGTACTGCATCGCCTTGGCCGCTCGCGCGGGCGTGTCCAATAACCCCTCTCGCTCGGGGTTCTCGCCCACACCGACAAGGATTTCACGGTACTGATCGGCTAATGACGGTTTCATGTTGAGTCCTCGCAGCCATGCTGCACTTCGTGTGACGATAAACCTTGGTGTTCGGCAGGGTCGGCTGCGTACCGTCTGACGCAGATCACGGGGCATTGGCGAGTTCAGATTTGAAGCAGGCTCTGCGCCCGACCCGTGACATCGCAACGCCTGCGCGATCGGCTTGTTTCAACGTGGCGGCTTGTCGGGTGCCGATTTTGCCGCCGGCAGCGCGCAACGGTTATCGACACAGCGACGACCGCCCTCAGGGTGAGGTAACCACGCCAAATGCGGACGTAAACGGCAGAACAGGCGATAACCGAATTCAAACAGCGGGCGCAACGCGCGCCATGTCAGTGGCGCCGCCCAACCCCCCAGCCCCGCAGCTCGCCAGCTCCACAGGGTGGCGTCCAGGCCGGTCAGCCAGCGACCATCGGCGAAACGGGCATGCAGCACCGACTGCATTTGCGCGAAGGTGAACCCTAGCGCCTCGGCGTCAAACGCCACGCTGCTGATGTCAACAAACAGCAGTCGAGTGTCTGAGGCGTGCCCTTGCAGGAGCTTGATTTCGCGCGCGCACAGCGGGCAATCACCATCAAAGTACAGCGTCAGTGGCCAATGGGTTTTGTTGTACATCGAGCATGCCCGTGTATAAGTTTTGTACAAGATATGCTGAAATATACCGACTGACAATGGGCACTTTTTTTGCTGTGCTATGGGTGAGGATGCTCAAACGCCTCGGCAAACAGGTCAGGTCGATAGCCGGCTGCGGCAAATAGATGCTCACGGGATTCGTCGATCGCCGCACGCAGCCGCTCACTGTCCACGCCCAGTACGTTGCCGCCGCGTTTGACGATGCGACCGCCGATCATGACCGTGTCAACATTGCTGCGTTCGGCCGCGTGTACCACGGTGCCGAATGCGTTGCCCGACGGGTAAAGGTTTATGTCCTGGGTATTGATAAGAATCAGATCAGCCTGTTTGCCGGGGGTCAGGCTGCCGATTTTGTCCTGTAATCCTGCACAGGCTGCGCCGTCAGCCGTGGCGGCTTTGAGCAGGCTATGAGCCGGCAGGGTCACCAGATGATGCGCTGAACCGCAGCAACGCTGCGGGTGCATGCCCATGACGCGTTGCAGGTAAAATGCCACCCGCATTTCCATAAACATATCGCCGCTATAGGACGTTTCGTTATCGACGCTCAGTCCCGGGCGGATACCGTGACGCAGCGCGGCCTGCATGGCGAACATTCCATCCTCGATGCCGTAGTGCGCATCGGAGCGCGGACATACGTTCACGCGCACACCCGCCTCGCGCAGGATTTGCCAACCTGCGTCCGGCAGTGCGGTGCAGTGGTTGAAGATGTTATCCGGCCCGAGCAGTCCTTTGCGATGCAACCCTGCCAGCTCGGTTGCCATGTCTGCGCCAAAAAATTCCGTGACGATCGGCAGGCCCAGCCGCCGGGCTTCAGCCCACAGTTCGGGTTCCAGTTGGGCCATCATGGCCAGCGAAACCAGGCTGTTGTCTGCATTTTTGAAATATTTCTGTTGCAGGCGTTCGAGGTTGCCGGGCCAGTGGGCTTTATCCCAGTCCCCGGAGACCGGCGCACCGCAGGCGTGAATCGAGCGAATACCTGCGTCAAGCAGCGCCTCGACAGCGGCATCGGAGTGCGCGCCGGTGCGGCTGTTATGGGAGTTATCAATCACGGTGGTGATGCCGGCGTCAATGCAGCCTAATGCGGTCAGCAGGTTGCCGATATACATGTCACCTGGGCGATAGAATTTGGCGAACGAGTAGTGCGTGGCGTTGCAGTAGTCCTCAAGCGTTTGCGCGTTCGGATTAATCCGGCGCAGTTGCCCCTCCCAGGCATGGCGATGCGTATCCACCATGCCTGGCATGGCAATCATGCCGGATGCGTCGATAACAACGGCGTCGTCGAGCTCAATGTGTGCCTTGATCGATGTGATTGTGCTGCCTTCGATAAGGATATCGCCGCGGGCCAGGTTGCCTGTTTCACTGTCCATGCTGAGCACAGTGGCGCCGCGGATAAGGGTGCGGGCGGCTGGCGAGGCGGGCGGCGCGACGATGTTTCGGGTATATCCAGTCATCTTCTGCTCTCCGTTTGAGTGGGGTGAACAGACGGTACGGAAAGTGATACTCCCGACAAAGACGGTTAAACTGTTTTAATTATTCAGCAAATACGAACAATACTGGCCGTTCGGCTGCTGCTGTCTTGGTTTATGGAAAAAGAATATGGACCGCATCCAGGCAATGCAGGTTTTCGTCCGTGTGGCAGAGGCGGGGAGCTTTATTCACGCGGCGCAAACGCTGTCGTTGCCGGCCTCTACGGTCACCAGCAGCATTAAGGGTCTTGAAAAATATCTGCAGGTGCGCCTGCTGAACAGAACCACGCGGCGGGTCAGCCTGACACCTGAGGGCGCACGGTATCTGGCGCAATGCCGGGAAATCCTCGAACTGATCGAGCAGACCGAGGCCAGCCTGACGGAGTCCGCAAATCGGCCGCAGGGGCGATTGCGGGTGGATATGCCCGCAGGCATTGCGCATTTTATCGTCATGCCAAAGCTGAAAGACTTTTACACGCGGTACCCGGATATCTACCTGATGATAGGCGTCAACGATCGGCAGGTTGATCTGATTCAGGAGAACGTGGATTGCGTGATTCGGACCGGGCAGCTCAATGACTCCACGCTTGTTGCACGCCCGCTCGGCCAGTTCCGCTGGGTGACGTGTGCGTCTGCGGCCTATCTGCGAGATAACGGCATTCCGCAGACTCCGGACGACTTGTCACATCACCGGGCGATTCATTATTTCTCGGGAAACGCCAGGCGAACCGGTGAAATGTGCTTCGGCACCGGCACTGAACAAATGTCAGTCCCGGTCAGCGGCGCTGCGGCCGTTAATGAGACAGGGCTCTACATAAAAATGTGCCTTGAAGGTTTCGGCCTGGTGCAGCTCGCCGAGAGAGTGGTCTCAGAGCATCTGCGGGAAGGGCGGCTGATCGAAGTCCTGGCAGACTGGCAACCCGCGTCCGTGCCGGTGACCTTGCTCTATCCGCATCAGCGTTTTCTCTCACCGGCAGTGCGAGCATTTGCTGACTGGGTGACCGAACTGATCCGCGACGGCAACTCGGCAAGTTGAGTGCAGCGGATGGGGCACAGGTGGATAAAGCCGCACGGCCAAACATATAAGACCTTGACCTACGTGGACCCGGAAGGTGTTGCTGAGCCGGTTGCCTCGGCGGAGGATACCCGTCGAGGCAACCGGCAGTCATTCTACTGGCACCGACCTTCTTCGCTTGCTTGTCCTATCCAGGCTTCCAAGGCCTTGGCGCTCATAGGCTTGGCTATCAAGTAGCCCTGTGCTTCGGAACATCCCCACTGTATTAACAGGTCGAGGATTTCCTGGTTTTCTACCCCTTCTGCAACCACCTGGTAGCCGAGCCCCTTGGCCAGCCCGATGAGGGTTTTAACCAGTTGCTTGTCATTCTGATTGCTGCCCAACCCGCTGATCAGCGACTGGTCAAGCTTGACGGTATTGGCCGGGAGTTCTTTCAAATAAGCCCAGTTGCTGTAGCCGGTACCAAAGTCATCAACCGCTACCTCTACGCCAAACTGACGCACGCGCTCCAACTGCCGGATGACTTCGTCAGGGTCGGTCATGAGCATGCTTTCGGTAAACTCAAGTTCAAAGCTGGCGGGGTCCAGGCCGTATTGTTGAATTTCATGAATCATCGCATCGACGAATTCGGCGTTTTCAAGATCGCTGACGGTAATGTTCATCGCAATACGCAGGTGCACGCCTTGCGCTTTCCAACTAATCGCTTGCTGGATGATTGCGTTGAGCACCCACAGTCCCACGGAGGGTATGAGTGCGGTTTTTTCAGCCAGGGGGATAAATTCAGCCGGGCTGATGGGGCCCAGTAACGGGTGCGTCCAACGTAATAGTGCTTCGACTGAGTGACACTGCCCTGAGGGCAGTTTGACTTTGGGCTGGTACACCAGGCTGAACTGTTTATCGGCGCTGACCGCTTCCGGCAACGAACTCAACAACATGAACGCGCGTTGTTGAGCCGCATCAAAATGGGGTTCATAGAGCGACCATCCCAGCTTACGGTCACGGGCCTCATCCGCCGCACTGACCACCAGGCGCAGCCAGTCTTGCTGGAGCACAGCGCTGTGAATCGGCAGAACGCCAATCCCCACTTGCATGAGAATGGGGATGGCGTGGCACTCGACAGGCTTTTTGAAGTCCTTGAGGATGCTTTCACAAATGTGCTCGGCCGTCTGATCCTCCTCAAGCAGGAAACCAAACCGCGTCGGGCTTATTTTATAAAGTAGGCACTGTGGCGGTAACAGTTTTTGTAGACGCGCTTTGATTGCCAGGATCAAGTCTGCGGCAAAACTGTAGCCCAGCGCCTTTACGATATCGTTGAGGAACTTTGGCGAGACGATATCAACGGCATACACCTGGCACGCGCTGTCAGCCTTTAGCGCCTGGCGTATATCTTCCTCAAGGCGCAGTCGATTAAACAGCCCCGTGGGTTGGTCGACAAAGTTTCGAGAGCGCATGCCGCGTATGCGCATCATCACCAGTTCAGCGAAACCTTTGAGCATCTCGCTATCACGCTCACTCATCGCAGGGCGTGAGACCGTATCAATGATGCACAGGCTTCCCAGCGTAAACCCCTCTTCGGTAATCAGTGGAGTGCCCGCGTAATAGCGAATATACGGAGGCCCCGTGACCAGGGCATTGTCCGCAAAGCGCGGATCAAGCGTTGCGTCCAATACCTCCAACGGGGTGTTGTCCAGCGTCGAGTAAGCGCAGAAGGACACTTCCCGTGATGTCTGGGCTTCTTCAAGCCCTACGCGCGCTTTGAACCATTGCTGATGCTTATCAACGATCGAAATCAGCGCTATGGGGGCGTTGTAGTAAGCAGAAGCCATCTCGACGATTTTATCGAAGACAGCATCGTAATCGCTGTCAGTTGGACAAAATTTTTCGACCTCTTTAAGCCGTTCAATTTCATCCGGCGGAATAGGAGCGCCTTGGCCCATGACAATCCTCGGAATACCTGTGGTCATATACACCGTATCAGACAGTGCCATCATTATGATGTTGTTTTTTTCTATCCTCGGATAGATGAACGGTAGGCAGGCGTGCAGCCACCCATCGACCACACGGATCACTCCATGGACTGCTTTATCTTGTGACCCGGCCTGCGATAAAGGTACTTTTTACTCGCCTAGCGCTTTGAGACACCGGGTGGAGCAGGGCTCCGACGTGAATAAATAAGGAGTATGAGATATGCCCATTCAATCGCGCCTCAGCCCACTGTCTGAAGCACACATGGATGAAGCACAGAGAACCGTCCTCAGACAGATCATCAGCGGCCCACGAGGCAACCTTGACGGCCCGTTTTTAGCATGGATTCACAGCCCCGAGCTTGCCGATCATGCTCAACGGCTGGGAGCGTTTTGCCGATACGGCACGCGCCTGGAGCCTCGATTGACCGAGCTCGCTATTCTGCTCACTGCCGCTTGGTGGCAGTCCCAGGCGGAGTGGCAAATTCACGAACCCATTGCCCGTAGCGCTGGCGTGCCAGACAGCGTAATAGCGTCGCTCAAACAGCAGGTATTGCCCGAGTTCCAACGGGATGACGAGCGCATTGTGTATTGGCTTGGGAAGACCCTCTATGAATCTCGTCGTGTGGATGACGCCCTATACGCCGAAGCTGTTAGTTCGCTGGGCGAGCCAGCCGTTGTCGAGCTGATCGGGGTCTACGGGTACTACGCGTTAGTGGCGATGACGCTGAATGTTTTTGAGGTGCGTCGGGATGGCGATGTACCACTGCCATTTCCCGAATCCTAGCGGTCGCTTCGAGTGACGCGAATGGTGGGTATGAACCCGGTCGGGGGCTGACCGGAAAAAGCTCGGTTGTTGGAGTTATTTGGCGTGCGTGGCCCTTATTAAATCAGATTAATCTCGTGTATTTCTAGGCGTTCGAATATATGCGCGATCTGGATCTAGACATAGAGTTGTGCGGGGTAAGGGTGTCCTTTCGCGCCTTGGAGCCACATTGTCCAACGCGATAATCATCTGGAAAGAGGCCACGCTTTGGCTGGGTATGGAACGCACAAAAGCATCGTTTTTTGACTGTTACATAGCAGATACTCGAAAAAGCACGAATGAGAATGAGTGGCAAATGGGAATCGCTGGTATATCATGCCTCGCGAAATTCCCGGCAGGTTGACTTTCCCGTCCGCTCATCCATCAGGTCAAAAATCCATGCGTCGTACCCTGATTTCACTCTGCGTGCTTCAGTCGTTTTCCACGTTTGCCTGGGCGCAGTTTGCGAGTACCGAAAATACCAGCCTTGAACTGCAAGCCATCAATGTCACGGGCGAATCAGACCCGGAGACGGCGCAAGGACCGGTCAAGGGGTATCGCGCCACACGCTCTGCCAGTGCGACGCGCACTGACACCTCAATTCATGAGACGCCTCAGTCCATCAGCGTCGTGCCCAAAGACGTGGTCGAGGACATCGGTGCGACTCGCTTGCAGGAGGCCCTGGACTATGCGGGCGGCGTCGGCCGCGCGAACAACTTCGGCGGCCAGGGACTTACCAGCTTTACGGTGCGAGGCTTTACCACCGCCGAGTTCTACCGCAACGGTTTTCCGATTAACCGTGGCTATCCAAGCATGCCGGACGCCAACAGTATTGAGCGCCTTGAAGTGCTTCGCGGACCGGCGACGATGCTCTATGGGCGTGGCGATCCCGGCGGTACCTTCAATGTGGTCTCCAAGCAGCCATTGCCTGAGCGCACGGTCACATTGGGTAGCCAGCTGGATGATCAGGGTATGAAGCGCGGCACCCTGGATGCCTCCGGCCCACTGGACGAGCAAGGGCGCCTGGCCTATCGCCTCAACGTGGTAGGCGAGGGCGGTGACACCTTCCGTGACCATGTCTCAACCGAACGCTATGGGGTAACGCCGGTACTGAGTTGGCAGGTCAATGACGACACCAAGGTGATTTTCGAAGGCGACTTCATGCGCAACAATCATCCGCTCGATCGAGGCCTGACTCGTTTCGCCAACCAACGCGGCACCGCGTCCCGCGACACCTTCTGGGGTGAAAAATACGCCGGTAACCTGCACAATGATAACAACATGGCTCAGTTGCGGTTCGAGCACATGCTCAACGACAACTGGAGCCTGGGCGGCGGTTTCCAGTGGTTGGACGGTACGATGAAGGGCAATGCGGTTGAGGCCAACGGCGCTACCAGCTTGAATGCCGATGGGCGAACGCTCCAGCGCAATTTCAACTACCGCAAGTTGGACTGGACCGACAAAGACTATCAACTGAACCTGACCGGGCACTTTTCCACGGGAGCCTTTGATCACACGTTGCTGACCGGTGTCGAGTACGAAGTGTATGACTACTCGTCGATCATCCAACGCTCCAGCGGCGCGGCGGGGGCTTTTCCAATCGACATCTTCAACCCGGTCTATGGCCAGCCACGTCCGGCGCTGACGCGTACGCCTACCCACGACAAAGAAAACCTCAAGACTTACGCGGCCTTCGTGCAGGATCAAGTGGCACTGACCGAGCGTTTAAAAGTACTCGCCGGTGCGCGTTTTGAACGCTTCGAGCACGCGTACGAATCCTACGTACCCGGCGTGAAAAACTGGAACGCCGCCGACAACGCCGTCACTCCGCGCGTGGGTGTGATGTATGACCTCACTGACACTGTCGCGATCTACGCGGATGCCGCACGCTCGTTCAAGCCCAACACGGGCGCCAGTCGCCAAGGCGGCGGGTTCGCGCCGGAGAAGGGCAAGTCCTACGAGGTGGGTGTGAAGTGGGAAGCGCTTGACCGGCAGTTGAGTGTCGATGCGGCGATCTATCAGATCGACAAGAGCAATGTCCAGGGCGTCGACCCCGTTGATTCAGCCTTCAATGTCGCGACAGGGCAGGTACGCAGTCGCGGCTTTGATCTGAACGTGGCCGGCAACCTGACGCCCGAGTGGCGGATGATCGGCGGCTATGGCTACGTGGATGCCGCAGTGACCAAAGACACCACGGTGCGCACCGGCACGCGCCTGGCGAATATTCCGCGCAATAGCTTCAGCCTGCTCAACGTGTATGAATTTCAGGATGGCGCGCTCAAGGGATTGGGCCTCGGCGCAGGTGGAAAATACGTAGCCGAGCGTGCCGGGCAGACCGCCAACAGCACCTTCACGATGGGCTCTTACACCGTCGTCGACTTGCTCAGCTATTACAAAGTCAACGAAAAGGTCAGACTCAATCTCGACGTGAAGAACCTGTTCAACCGTGAGTACGAAGAAGGCTCATTCCTGAACTTCTACGCTTACCCCGGTGAACCTCGTACGGTGCAAGTGGGCGTCACTTACACCCTATAGACGCAGCAATCCATCAGACCCTAGCGCTCCAGTATGGGGCGCTTGCCAGATGTTCACGCTCAGGGTTGGCGGCGTAACCTAAATCGGTGTCCCAGATAACGTGCCCTTCCACGACTACCAGCACCCATTCACAAACTGGTTACGTCCCTGCGCCTTAGCGTTGTACAAAGCCTGATCTGCCACCTCAATCAACCCTTGCAAATGCTCCAGTTGAGACCCTGTGGCTGTCGCAATGCCGATGCTCACACTTAGCCGTCCAAACGGGCTGGTGTGATGCGCAATATTTTCTTTCTTCAACAGGTCGAGAATGCGCTGCGCAACGACTGTGGCGCCGTCACTGTCGGTGTCTGGCATGATGATGCCCATCTCCTCGCCGCCATAACGTGCGACCAGGTCTGACGGTCGCCTTAAACACGCCTCGAAAATTCTGCCAACCGTCTGCAGGCACGCGTCGCCTGCCACATGCCCGAACGAGTCGTTAAAGCGTTTGAAGTAGTCGATATCGATCATCAGCAAAGCCAGCGTCGTGCCCTCACGCTTTGCTCGCAGCGCCTCCATGGCGAGGCTCTCATCAAAACAGCGCCGGTTTGCCAAACCCGTCAAGGCATCCTTCATTGCCAGCAGTTCAAGCTGCCTGTTCGAGGAGAGCAACTGCTGCTGAGTTTCACGCAACTGATCCTCTGCTTCGGTACGACGACGGATATCCAGGATCAAAAACCAGCCGATAATGCCGATAAGCCCCAGCAACCCCGAAACGACCACCGCCGAGAGCAGGGCCTCTGTTCGCCACGCGGCGAGGGCTTCGCGTTTACCGAGTGCCACTGTCGTGATCAGCGGCAGCCGGTCACTCTTGCGGAAGGCGTAGAGCCGCTCCACCCCGTCCAGGCTGGAGGTGAACGACGCGGTGCCGACTGACCGATCGACAAGGTACTTTGAATAGATCGGCGACGAGGAAAAGTTGCGCCCCATGTCCTGCTCGCGGAAGGGATAGCGAACCAGCAACGTACCGTCGGTGTGGGACAAGCCGATAGCACCCTCCTGTCCTACATCGATTTTTCCAAACAGCCGCAAGAAGTTTTCGATCCCCAAGGTGACTGACACGACCCCGGCAAATTCGCCGTCAGCACCATTAAACCGTCGGCTGATGGTCATCACCCACTCCCGATTAGAGCGGCTGATGATCGGTGGACCGATAAAGATCTCGGGGGATGGATCATCACGATGATGGATGAAGTAGGCTCGATCAGAGCTGTTTGCCCCGGCAGGAATCGGCCGGTTGGAGGAAATTAACCAGTGCCCCTGATTATCGTAAATGGTGATACCGCTCAGCTGTGGCATCAGCGGCTCCTGGCGGCCTACCAACGCCCGCAGCCGCTGAATTTGCGCAGGTCCGCTGCCTTCGGTTTCCAGGCGTTCGACAAGCCCGAGCAACAACAGCGCGCTCTGGCGGACGATGCCTTCGGAATAAGTGGAGAGCGCCTGAGTAAGGTTCAAGCCATGGACGTTGACTTCCTCCAGTGCTCGATCTCGAGAGGCAAACACCTTCCAGACAGTCAATGACGCCAGGGAACAACCAATAACCAGCAGTAAAAGCACAACCAAGTGGGTATCACGCTTCACGTTACTACCTTATGGAAAGCACGGTTTCCATTACAGCGGATATCGGACCTGGGCGTTAGCAGCCGCCACTCGGCTTTGTATCGGCCAAGGATACAAGCAGTTATGGAACACTGCAGCAAGAGATCATGAGCGCGAAAAAGATTTTTTTCATCGCTTCATAGTGTTTAGAAGAGGGTGTTCAAACGGCTGGTAAAGAGGGGCACGCGTGTTAACACACGAGTAAGAATATGGGCACGTAACCGCGTTACCCCTGAGAACTAAAATGAGCCGTGCTATTTTGCCGCAGGCCTTGTTAAAGGGTTTTGCTCGGTATCATTATTGGTGGCCCTTCGTGGCCAAGGTCATACTCCGTGACGCGACTGCTCACCGCACACTAGAGCGTGTTGCGTCAGATATCGGCGCTTCTCAGGCAAGCGTTTTAGTGACATATCATCAAGCGCACGTTGTCGCCTGACCCTTGTTTTGACGTTGCATGCCATCGAACCTCAATGGGAATCTGCTCGGGTGATCAAACCGTTATTGTTGCTGCGCCGTCGCTTCGCCTCTATCCGCTGGCGTACTCGCATCACGCTCTGGGCCGCGGCCACCCTTGCGGGGCTGTTGGTGGTGATGTTCGCCCGCCTGGCCGACCTGGCACTGATGCAGTTTGCTCAGCAGACAACCGAGCGGCCTTGGTTGCCGTTTATCTACACGCCGTTGATCGGGATGCTGGTGGTCTGGCTGACCACGCGCTTTTTTACCGGGGCCCAGGGCAGTGGTATTCCCCAGGTGATCGCAGCCACACGGCTGGCCCACCAAGGCAAACCCGTCAATCATTTGCTGTCCTTGCGTCTTGCGTTCGCCAAGATAGGTCTTGGCACGCTGGCATTGACGGGGGGCTTTTCGGCAGGGCGCGAGGGCCCCTCGGTTCAAGTGGCCGCTTCGATCATGCACTTCTTTCACCGCTACCTGCCCAATGCGCGGATTATCCGCCCCGAGGACCTGATCCTGGCCGGAGGCGCCGCAGGCATTGCTGCCGCGTTCAACACACCCTTGGCCGGCGTGGCGTTTGCGGTAGAAGAGTTGGGGCGAAAGCTGGAGACCCGCACCAGTGGCGTGTTGCTCAGCACGATCATTCTGTCGGGGATGGTCGCGATCGCGTTACAGGGCAACTACAACTATTTCGGCCACTTTGACGTGCAAGCTGTCAGCCTCGATAGCGTCGTTCCTGCGCTGGCGTCCGGTATCGGTTGCGGCCTGCTGGGCGGGTTGTTCAGCCGCATGCTGCTGTGGCCACAACGGCATCAGCGATTCGTCCTCTGGGAGTGGCGCCGCTTGCACCCCGTCTGGTTCGCCGGTGGCTGTGGGCTGATTGTAGCCATACTCGGGTGGCTCAGTGGCGGCATGTCATTCGGCAGCGGTTACGGCATCACCTCGCAGCTTATTGTGACCGACATTGGCCTGCCATGGCATGCCCCGATCACGCGCTTTCTGGCCACCGTCGTGACCTATTTTTCCGGTATCCCCGGCGGTATCTTTGCGCCATCCCTGGCGGTAGGTGCTGCGGTGGGCGCGAATGCCGCCGACTTTTTTAACGTGGCGGCGCAACCGATGATTGCGCTCTGCATGGTCGGTTTCCTGGCCGCGGTAACCCAGTCGCCCATCACGTCCGCAATTATCGTCATGGAGATGATTGACAGCCATGGGATGGTGATCAGTCTCATGGCCGTTGCCCTGATTGCCAAAGCGGTCAGTGCTCGAATGGGGCCGGAGCTATATCAGCAGCTGGCACGCGGCTTTCTGCAAACGCCCGCCACTGCTCGGGCCGACAAGCATTAGGTTCTGGATCGCCACGATACTGCGGCTATGACCCTAGGGGGGACGAGTCGCCCCCCTCTAAAGGTTTCAGTCGAAACGGAACGAGGCGCCATAAGCTGACGCGGGCAAATGGCTTGAACCGTCACGCCGTAACCGAGAGCGGAAGGTGCCGCTTTGCGGCTGGGTTCGGTAGAGGCCACGTTTTTGCAACTCTGGAATGACCAGCTCAACGAAATCTTCAAGACTGCCCGGGCTGAGCAGCGGATTGAGCATGTAGCCGCTGGTGCCAGAAATACGCGCGTGTTCCTCAATGCGTTGGGCTACCTGTTGTGGAGTACCCACAAGGATAAGGTCACTGCCTCGGGTTACATTGGCAAAGCGCTGTTTCACATCACCGGCGGTCAACGGTTTGCCACTGCCGTCAGGCCGCATCACGTAGGAGGTCATTCCTTCGGTGTGGGTCGAAAGCGCCTCACTGTCAGCGTAACGGCTGATATCGATACCGGTGTCGCCGGCGTAGCTCACCAATTGGGCCTGCAAGTGATAGTTGCTTTGCAGCTCATCATATTTGCGCTGAGCTTCGATCTCGGTCCTGGCGGTGACAATTCGCAGCACGGTTAAAGATTTCACGTCCTCAGTCTGCCGGCCGCGCGCCTGGGCTTGAGCCCAGATTTCTTCCAGCCCCTGACGAATTTCCAGAGGGCTGGATTTGGCGATGAAGATCAATTCAGCATGCTTGGCCGCGAATTGCCGTCCACGTCCTGACCAGCCGGCCTGGATCAGTAAAGGTGTGCGCTGGGGCGATGGAGAGGTCAGGTGCGGCCCGGCCACCCGGTAATGTTCGCCAACGTGGTTGATGGGGCGTACACGATCACCCTGCGCGTAGAGCTGGCGAGTCTTGTCGGCGACCACCGCGTCGTTGGCCCAACTGCCTTCCCAGAGCGTGTAGACCACATCCATAAACTCTTCAGCGCGCTCGTAGCGATCATCGTGCTTGATCAGCTGCTCCAGGCCGAAGTTGCGGGCTGCGCTGGACAGGTATGAGGTAACGATGTTCCAGCCCACCCTGCCATTGGTGAGGTGATCCAGCGTACTGAAGCGTCGGGCGTGAGTAAAAGGATGCTCGTAGCTGGTGGTCACGGTGACCCCAAAGGCTAGGTTTTCTGTCACTGCCGCCAATGCCGGTATGATCATCAACGGGTCATTCGCCGGCGCTTCCACGGCCCATTTCATCGCCGCGTCAGCGTTGCCACCAAACACGTCGTAGAACCCCAGGACGTCCCCGAAAAACAACATGTCGAGGTGAGCCTGGTCTGCAATGCGCGCCAGGTTCGACCAGTAACCCAACGAGTTGATGGCCAGTCGTTCGTCAGCCGGGTGCGTCCAAAGACTTGGCGCACCGCCACAGCCCACACTGGCTTGCTCATAGAGCGCGAACAACAGAGGTCTTGGATCTGACATGGTGGTACCTGAAAAAGAGTAAGTGGAGGAGCGTGTCACCGCTGATTCTTGAAGCCTTTACCGTAGTGGCGTTCAAGTCTGTGCTGTATCAACTCAAGCCCTATGGACAACAGCCAGTAGATGACGGCGGCGGTGGTCAGCATTTCGATGTAGCGGTAAGAAGACCGCCCATAGGACTGCGCCAGGAACATCACCTCCCAGACGCCCATCACCGAAATCAGCGATGAGTCCTTCAGCATTGAAATGAACTGACTGGTTGTCGGGGGAATGATCGTGCGCATCGCTTGCGGCAGGATAATGTGCACGAAGGTCGCCGTTGGGCTAAGACCCAGAGCCATCGCCGCTTCGCGTTGTCCGGGGGCGACAGCCAGGATACCGGCGCGAAAAATCTCACTCAGATAGGCACCATAATTCAGCGAGAGCGCAATTATCCCCGCGCTGATCGCCCCAGGTACGACGCCCAACTGCGGCAAACCCAAGTAGATCAGCAGAATCTGGATCAGCAGCGGCGTACCGCGAAAAAAAGACGCATAGAAGCTCGCGATACCGAACGCCACTGCGCTACGTGACAGGCGTGCAAGCGCGGTCATGAAGCCAAGAAGCAGCGACAGCCAGATCGAACAGAAGCACAGAAACAACGTCAGCGCGGCACCCTGCAAGAAGCCGTTAGGCCCCAAATGCAGGCCGACCAGATTTGGCCACTTCTCCAGAATGATCGAGAACTTCAGATCGAAGCTCATGAAAAACATCGCGCACACGCCGAACAAGCCTAACCACGTCAAATACAACCGAGTGCGAAAGCCAAAGAGCTGCCTCAATCGACGCGAATCGTTTGCGGATACGATATTTACCTTGGCTGGGAGAGGGGGAAGGGCTGTCATTGGCTGATATCAGAGCCGATCCACTTTTGCGAAATCTTGCTCAGCGTGCCGTCGGCTTTAAGTTGAGTAATCACGTCGGTGACTTTGGCATTCCACTGAGGGTCGCCTTTTTCGATGGCGACTACGTTTGGTTCGGCGTACAGCGTATCGCCCGCAATTTTGAAGCGAGGGTCCTGAGCAATTCGCTCGCGGGCAGTAATGAGGTTGGTGACCATGGCATCAAGACGCACGCCAGTACCCAGCGCTAGATCCTGGAAAGCCACTGTCTCATTGTCGTAGGGCGCCACCTGAACATTATCGAATGGATAACTCAAAGGCTTGTCCTCGGCGCCCTCGATCACCAGGTTTTTGTTCAAGTAGGCTTCGTAAGTCGACGCACTGATCACGCCAACTTTTTTGCCGGACAAGTCTTTGCTCGCCCTGATGTCGTTGTCCTTGGCGTTCACCACGATCACCGCGGGCGACTGGTAATACTCGACGGGGAAATCGAACACTTCGGCGCGGGCCTTGCTCGGGGTCATCGAGCAGACGCAAATGTCATAGCGCCCGCTCCAGCGGCCAGCAGCAATCACATCCCAGGACGGTGTTTCCAATGTGAGCTTCACTCCAAGCCGTTGCGCAACAGCCTTGGCGACATCCACGTCAAAACCGTCCAGCTGGTTCTGTTCGTTGAGAAAAGAGAAGGGTGGATAGTTTTCCATCAAGACACCGGTCAACTCGCCTTTTTGCGTCACGCGATCCAGAACGGGGCCTGCGAAAGCCGTTGAACACGTAGCGAGCAACGCCAAGCCAAACGGTAGAAATGCCGTAGTTTTCAAAGACAAATACCCCAATCAATTCAAAAATCCGAATAGATTAAAACGCACTATAAAATACGTTTGTACTTGTTTTATGGAATAAGCGGCTTGCTTAAGGCTATATCGTAGGGCGCCGGCGCACGCACCTTCAGAGCTCGAGTCTCAAGGACCATGCCGTCCGAGGCTTTTCAGCGGTCGCGGCAGAGTGGCGAGCGTGCTCTATCTGGAAGGTTGATTTTAGGTGCGAAGCTCGAATAATAAGCAGCCCTGGGGCGGGACGTGCAGCGCTCTAAGCCAACCATACTCCACGCATAAATGGCCCCAGAGCGAAAATGGCGTTAGCATTCCGTCCATTCGGCTTAAACAGCCTGTTTTTCAGATCAGGGTCGCATCGTGGAAAAGCTAAAACGCCTCCAAAGTGGAATCGAAGGGCTCGACGCTCTGCTCAAGGGCGGGCTGGTAGCAGGCTCTTCATACATTATCCAAGGGCGCCCAGGGTCTGGTAAAACGATTCTGGCCAACCAGCTTGGGTTCCATCACGCCGAAAATGGAGGCCGGGTTTTAGTCGCAACGCTTCTGGCCGAGTCACATGACCGTCTTTTTCAATTCCTTTCGACGATGAGCTTTTTCGACGCGTCCAAGGTCGGGGCTGAAATCCAGTTTGTCAGCGCATTTGATACGCTGGAAAACGAAGGACTGGATGAAGTAGTCAAACTGCTCCGGCGCGAGATAAGCCGCCAGAAAGCTACCGTTATGGTGGTGGATGGTTTGCTCAATGCGCGCTCAAAAGCTGATTCGCACATCGACACCAAAAAATTCATCTCTGAACTGCAGGGGCACGCCGCTTTTGCGGGTTGTACCGTGCTGTTTCTGACCAGTTCCCGCCTCGACGATGGCAGCCCTGAGCACACCATGGTTGATGGCGTGATTGAAATGGGCGAGGAGCTATATGGCACGCGCTCAGTGCGTAGAATTCAGCTGCGTAAGACGCGCGGCAGCTCGGCAATGACGGGGCTTCACGAGTGTGAAATTACCGAAAATGGCTTGGTGGTTTACCCAAGGCTGGAAAGTCTCTATAGCCACCCATCCTCTCCTGATAGCGCCGACATGACGCGTATCGCCAGTGGCATTCAATCACTGGACGACATACTCGGCGGAGGCCTGCACAGTTCCAGTGTGACGCTGGTCATAGGCCCCTCCGGCATTGGCAAGACAACGCTCGGCCTCAAATTCCTGTCTGAGTCGACGGTGGAAGCGCCGGGCCTGCATTTTGGCTTCTACGAAAGCCCACAACGGCTGCGACTCAAAGGCCAATCACTGGGTATCGATATCAAAGACATGGAGGACCGTGGCGCCCTGTGCATTGCCTGGCAGCCTACGACTGAGGGATTGCTGGATGGGTTGGGCGCACGACTGCTGAGTCTCGTTGAAGAAAAGGGTATCAAGCGCCTGTTCATCGATAGCTTGAGCGGTATGAACCGCGTCACCACAAATCCGGCGCGAATTAATGACTTTTTCAGTGCGCTGATGAACGAACTGCGATCCAGGGGCGTGACGGTATTTGCCTCGTGGGAAATGCGCGATCTTTTTGGCTCCGAGGTCAGTGCACCTAACTCTGACCTGTCCAGTATCGTCGACAACCTTATGCTTATGCGGTTCTCTGAAAATCAGTCTGAACTAAGCAGGACGCTTTCCATTCTTAAAGTACGAGACAGCTCTTACGACCCTTCGCGTTTCGAGGTCGTCATTCGTGATCAAGACGTTTTCCTGAAAAAGGCTTCGAGACATGAAACCATCAGTCCCCACTGAGTCATCGCCCGGTTCAGCATCTTAAGTCTTTGTGCGGGTTGAATTAACATGACCACCATCCTGGTCGTCGACGACGAATATCTGATCGCTGACATTCTCAGCTTCGCGCTGGAGGATGAGGGGTTCATGGTGGTAACGGCCAGCAATGGTCGAAAAGCGCTCGAAGTGCTCGATCGAGAGCGGCCTGCGTTAATCATTACCGACTTTATGATGCCGGTCATGGACGGCCTGGAATTCGCCACAGCCGTTCGAGCACTGCCTGGCGCGAATCACTTGCCGATCATCTTGATGAGCGGCGCTCAGGCACACATCGGTATGCAGAGATCCGATCTGTTTGATGCGGTATTGGCAAAGCCATTCGACATCGACTTGATCATTGCCGAAGTTAAAAAGCTCTTGGCTTCTGAAGAGTAGCTGTTCGATCCACCAGTGAGGGTGACTGGGGTGAATGTGGCTTCAACGCCCTCGGAGAACACCTGACGCAGTTGCTGCGGTGCACTTACCGTGCGATCAGGCGCTGGCGTTTCACTCTCTAAGTGCGCATGAGCAAACGCCGCGGTGGCAGTTGCAAAGGATGCAAGCAACGCTACGGAGCGTCAGGTTTTTTCCAAAATGAGTGGCATCTTTATTACCTCTGCTTAACGACGAGTAAAGGTTTGCTGCGAATTCGTATACTGTATCGCTGAGGCCAAACAGGGCCCCAGCGGTTACCCACATCAAAAGTCCAGGGTAAGCCCGGCGTACAACGCGCGCCCATCACCGGGTGAGTGCAGGGACGCTTGGGCACCGTCCGGGTCGTACCAGACGTATTCGTAATAGCGGTTGGTGAGGTTTTTCAACTGCAGGTCGACGCTCACTGACTCGCTCACTTTGTAGGTGGCGCCGAGGTTCATCAGCACGTATCCGCCATACGTTCCTTGGGTGTTTTCTCGTTCCAGGTAGGAGTGGGTCTGGCCGTTCATCCAGGCGGTCAACTGCAAGGCAGGTGTTGCTTCATAGCTGATGCCAGCGTTGTAGAGGTGATGGGGGATATGGTCGATCTCCTGGCCTTTGCTGTTGGGCAAACTGGTACTTGGCTGGAGTATTTTCGAATACTGCCAGGAGTAGGCCATCCAGATGTCAGTGCGTTGGTCAGGGTGCAGGTTCATCTGTAAGTCGTAACCCCAACGTCGGGTTTCACCAACGTTATCTGAGTCGCCGCTCGGGTCGTTGAGGCGGCGACTGACTTCACCCGAGGCCTCTTGCTGCCAGTAGGCGATGCGACCGTCAATCCAGTCCGCCGGGGTGAACTTGATGCCGGTTTCCCAGCCTTCATTGATTGAAGGTGCCAGATCGGTATCTCTTGGCGGGATTTTGTAGGCGGCCGCGCCGGTGCCAACCTGGAAGGTACGGCCCCAGTTGGCATAAAAACTGGCCACGTCCCACGGCGAGTAGACCACACTAAGCTTGGGCTGTTTGATCAGGCCATAATCGTTGATGTCGTAGTCCAGGCCGGTCATTTCGTTGGTGAAATCACCCTGAATTTTGTCGACCCGATACGCCGGTACGATCTTCAGCGACTCGAAAGGTTTGATCTCCGCCTGGACGTAAGCGCCGTAGGTGTCGAAATCGAACTGCTGGTCGCGGGTAGTTGCCAGGCGAGCACGGTCTTTGGTGCGATAGCGTTCACTCTTGTTCTGCTGTTGTTGTACGTCTGCACCACCTTCCAAAGCGAAGTCATACAGCCAGCTAACTTCAGGTCGCCATGTCAGAGATGTAAGGGCGCCATACTGGGTTTCGTAGGCATCACGTTCCTGTTGGGCGCTCGTGCGCCAATATTGCGTCCAGCGTCGATCATCGAAGGTGTTGACGTAAGTCTTCGCTGACCACGCGAGGTTCTCAGCCACGTCTGTATCGAAATGCAGGCTGACCTGATTCATACGCCGAGTGCCCTTGTCGGTGGCGTTGAAACGGTTGGTCATGCTCGGATGATGGCGGGCGTCATCTTCGGTCAAATAGCCGGGTTCCTGAGCCTCAGCTTCGTAGTGACGGGCGATCAGGCCGATTCGGTAGCTGTCGTCATCCGGTGTGTAGAACCACTTACCAGACATCGAAAACCTGTCTGCCTGGGAATGATCCCGGTAGCCATCGGATGTTTGATAGGCAAAGAAATAGTTCTGAGTCCAGTTGCTGCTTTGCATGCCCTTGGCGAGCTGGGTTTCCTGAGTGTTGAAACTACCGAAACGGATCCGCGCCTTGCTGTAGTCCCCACCGGTGCGGGTCAGCATGTTGACGTTACCGGCGATGTTATTCAGACCATAGCGCGCATCACTGGTGCCTCGGACAACCTCGATGCTGTCCAGCTCCATGGGGAAAATCATGTCCATGAACGGCATGTTGCCGTCGTTGCTGTTGCTCGGAATCCCGTCGATCAACAGCTTTACGGCGTTCACTTCGCCTTCGCCGTTAAAGCCCCGGAAGGAAATTTTTCCTGAGGTCGTGCCCTGGTTGAACTCGGTGAGCATCACGCCGGGAGCTCGGCTGAACAACTCCCAGCTGTAATTGACTGGCATTTTTTCCAAGATATCGCCCCCGAGGATATCCACCGAGCTGAGTACACTGCTGGTACTCAAGGGGCCGCTGGCTGAGCCCTGAACGTTCACGGTGCCCAGCGTCAGGGTCGAGTCTTCGACTTTGCCGACGTCGGCCAGCGCCGCGCACAAAGGGTTCATTGCGAATAGGCCAACCGACATCAACGGCCATAGGGAAGGGGACACAGACAAACGCTTTGCAGGACGCAAAGTAAGTGAAGCAGGCATGGCACGCACTTCCTGATGATCAAGAAACTTCAAGGGCGTTTAGCGTCCATCGAGGCCGCTAAAAGATTTAAAGAGACAGCACCGGACAATGTCGCGGCGTTTTGATCAGACGAAGGGAGAGGCGCGTGGACTTAGGCTTGGCCACCGAATCCTGGGATGGAGCGTCGGCAGTTCAGGATTGTCGAGGGACGTGTCAGATGTGTATTGCGGTAAGAAGTGGCGGTAGTAGTTGGAGGGAAGCGCTGCCATTCCCGCATGGCCACAGCAGCAATCACCGTGCTGCATAACCGTTTTTGAAGGGGCTTGCTGGACAGTCTCGAGTGTTTTCTTGAACCCGGGAGGTAAAGCTTGAGAACTACCTCCCGAGCAGAATCCCCCCCAAAGCATCAGCTGAACATCCGGCGTCTGCATAGCGCGGCTCAGCGGCATGGCAAACATGTTTAGCAACACGGCCAGGCAGGCGATCCAAGGGCTGATGCGTTTCAACGAGGACATGTGCAAGGTCAGCGTAGAGGGGCGCTTATTTAGCCGGAATTAAGGAGCGATGTAAAAGTTTCACACGTGCGCTATTTCGCCGCAGGTAAGGAGTGACTTACTGTTCTTTAGGCATCCGGGCTACCGCACGTCACTGCCCCGTGAGTATTGGTAAAGTGGCGCACTGTGCTTGGTTAACGACTGCGGGCCCCGGAAAGGGGCCCGCACCGTATAGCCTTTACCTATCCGTTGTAGCGCGACCTAGGGTATCAAGCGCATCGCGCGGAGTTTGTCGAACACATCGAAGAACGCTTGATCGCTCGCCTGGTAGGCGGTGAAGCCCATTGCACGGCTTTTCGACATGTCAGTGACGACTTCGATAGGTCGACCTAGGTCTGCGTCGGTATGCCATGGGGATATCAGGCGATCAATATCGGCTTCTTTCAAGCCGTGCTCCGCGACTATTTGCGTCCACGCGGCCTGGTCTTGCGCCATTTGCGTCTCAAGCGGTGAGAGTGCGGCGGGATAATCGGCAGCAGGTACGTCGAAGTATTCGGCAATTCGCCTCCACATCCATTTCCAGCGAAACACATCGCCATTAGTGACATTGAATGCCTGATTGGCGGCAGCCGGCGTGGTGGCCGCCCACAGTTGTTGTTTCGCCAACTGCCGTGCATCCGTCATATCGGTGAGGCTGTCCCACTGCACGCTTGATCCCGGAAACACAAAAGGGCGATGGGTGTGTTTGCAGATCGAAGCGTAGACGGCGAGGGTGGTGGCCATATTCATCGCGTTGCCTACGGCAACTCCGGTGACCGTGTGCGGGCGATGAACGCTCCATGTGAAGCCATCCTTTTCAGCCGCAGCGAAAAGTTCGTCCTCTTGGGCGTAATAGAAATTCTCGACATTCAGACGACCCTGCTCTTCGCGGAACGGTGTTTGCGCAAGGCGGCCTTTACCATAGTCTTCGAAAGGGCCGAGGTAGTGTTTCAGGCCAGTAACCAGTGCTACGTGCTCAACGCTCTTGGCTGGGCGAATGGCGGCGAGCACGTTGCGTACCATGGCGGCATTGACGCGAATGTTCTCGGCCTCCGTGGCTTGCCGTGACCATGTGGTAATGAACACATGCGTCGGTTGCAGATCCGCAAGCGCATGTTCCAGCGCCGCTGGATCTTGGAGGTCTGCCGCAATGGGGATCACACCTTGCGATGGCGACGGGTGCCGCGATAGCGCGGCGACCTGCCACGTGTTGTCGATCAGTAACTGAGTGATGGCGCTGCCGACGATGCCGCTGGCGCCAACGACCAAAGCTGTTTGGCTCATAAGTTCCTCCTAGATGTAGGCTTGGGAGTCCACCTAAGCCACAGAGGTTCAACCTAAACAGGATCGGTATGGGCGGCCGTCATAGCCTCTATTCCTGGATAAAGCGCTACATCAAAACCAGGTCCAAACGCGCAATCGAGTATCGACGTAACTTGGCTGGTCATGGGTACGTGTTTAATCCTCGCGGCAGCGCTGCCTCTCTCAAACGCGTTCTTGCGCCAGCCAGGCGCGCTGAAAATGAAGATATCTTCATCTGCTTGTAACGGGCGCGTCCGGCACCTAGCATCGTGCAAACCGAAATCATTACCATCTTCGTCGGATGCCATTATGCGTTTGTGTGACCTGCCTCACCGCCAAAAAGCTTGCGTAACCCATGTGGAAGGAACCGGCAATGCTGATCCGCTGAGTCAGCGGTTACAGGACATCGGCTTCGTGCCGGGCGAGCAGGTTACGGTGGTGGCGCGGGCGCCCTGGGGCGGTGATCCGGTGCTTATCCAGGTGGGGGGCAGCCGGTTTGCGCTGCGCCGCAACGAAGCCCAAATGATCCTCGTCGAAGTGAGCGTTTGAATGGCCACCATCCGTTTAGCCTTGGTGGGTAATCCGAACTGTGGAAAGACCGCGCTGTTCAATTTGCTGACCGGCGCCAGGCAAAAGGTTGCCAACTACGCCGGTGCTACGGTGGAGCGCAAGGAGGGTGTTGCACGTACGGCCAGTGGTCGCACATTCCGTGTGCTGGATCTGCCGGGGACTTACAGCCTGGCCTGCGTCAGCCAGGACGAACAGGTCACCTTGAACGTGCTGCAGGGCTTGTACCCCGGCGAGGAGCGCCCCGAGTTGTTGCTGTGCGTGGTCGATGCCACCAATCTGCGCTTGCACCTGCGCTTCGTGCTTGAGCTGCAACGCCTGGGATTACCGGCGTTCCTGGTCCTGAACATGGCTGACGCTGCACATCGCCGAGGTATTCGCATCGATACCGCTCGACTCTCGACCGCGCTCGGGATGCCGGTGATAGAAACGGTCGCCGTTCGCCGCGATGGTGCGCGGGCGTTGCTGAACGCGGTGGATGGCTGCGATGACATCCAACCGGCACCCGCCCCGGAGCAGGGCGCCGACTTACATGCGCGCGTGCGTGACATCCTCGAGACATGTGTGAAAACGCCGCACCTGTCCGATGCGCGTGTTGATACGCTTGATCGATGGTTGATTCACCCGGTGGCAGGGCCGCTGGCACTGGTCACCATCATGTTTCTGGTGTTCCAAGGGGTTTACCTGATCGGCAAACCTGTCACCGACTGGATCGGTGACAGCTTCAGTGCGCTGTCCGTCCTGGCTGGCACCTATCTGCCAGAGGGGCCATTGCGCGGGCTGATTTGCGATGGACTGATCAGCGGGCTGGGCACCGTGCTGGGGTTTATGCCCGAGATCCTCGTGCTGTTCTTTTTCATCTTCATTCTTGAAGAGTCTGGCTATCTGCCGCGGGCCGCGTTCATTCTGGATCGGCCGATGCGTGCCGTTGGCTTGACGGGGCGTTCGTTCATTCCGCTGCTGTCGAGTTTTGCCTGCGCGATTCCAGGCATCATCGCCGCGCGCAGTATCAGTGATAAATACGATCGGCTCACCACCATACTGGTAGCGCCGCTGATGACTTGCTCAGCGCGGCTGCCGGTCTATGCCCTGTTGATCGGCGCGGTCATTCCAGACATCCGTGTCGGCGGCGTATTCGGCCTGCAGGGGTTAGTGTTGCTCGGTTTGTATGGCGTGGGCATCGTCGGCGCCATGGCAGTCGGCTGGGTGTGCAAGCGTTTCAGGCCAACGACCCAGCAGCAACCCATGCTGATGATGGAGCTGCCGGCCTACCGTCTGCCGCGCGCACGTGACCTGATCCAAATGCTCTGGGAGCGCGGTTACTTGTTTCTCAAGAAACTGACGGGCGTCATTCTCGCGCTCACGGTGATCATGTGGTTTATCTCGAACTTCCCCAACCCTCCGGCTGGCGCGACCAACCCGGCGATTGATTACAGCTTTGCCGGGTATTTGGGCGCTTCGCTTCAGCACGTGTTCGCGCCGTTGGGTTTCAACTGGCAAATCACGCTGGCGCTGATTCCAGCGTTCGCCGCGCGCGAAACCGCAGTCGCGACCTTGGCCACGGTGTATGCCGTGGCCAATGGCGACGATCTCACCTCGCTGACCCAAACCCTGGCCGCGCAGGTGCCGCTGGCCAGCGCGTTATCCCTGATGATGTGGTTCGCGTTCGCGCCGCAATGCATGTCCACCCTGGCGGTGATCCGCAAGGAGACTGCCAGTTGGGGGCAGGTCGCCCTGGCGTTCAGTTACATGTTCGCAGTCGCCTATGCTCTCGCGTTCATTACTTATCGAATCGCAGAGGCCGCCTTATGACCCTGGGACTCATGGCTCAATATGCCGTGATCGGCGTGTTGCTGATTGGCGCGGTGTTCAGTGTGTGGCGACGCTTGGCGCCCTCCAAGGCCGGAGGCTGCGCCAGCGGTTGCGGTACGTGCTCTTCCGGCTGCCAACCCACCCAACGCATCGCGCTGCGCACCCTGGATACGTCGACAATCGACGAGGCTGAGCGTGATGGCAGCCGTTCTATAACTGTGCCGTCTGACGATTGAACCGCGGCGGCTCTCCAGTGATCGCCCGGCTCAACGGCGTGCCACTCAACAGCCGTTGCGTTTCATCCAGCCTGCAAGGGTGTTAAATTGCGCCGATGAACATTGGCCGAAGCTACCGATCCCCCTAGCTCAAATCATGCAGGTCTCGCCCGAGAGGCTGGCTCAACGACCACTCAGAAAACCGTACCCTCAACCCCTGTCGCTGCGGCGTGCAGCACATTGGGCCAACTGTATAGCTTTGCGCCGCTGGAAATGGTGCAAGCCTGAGCAATGGCCAAGTCATGCCGTCCGTGGAGTATTGCAAGCGCAGCACGCCGTCGGAAACGGTCACGCGGAGCCAAAAATCGGTTGGGTCGCCAGAAAAGCAGCTGGGCGCCCAATCCGACGTGCCGTGTGTCAGCACGCTACTGATCACCGGCATGCCATCGTTATATTCAATGCCTGCTTTGAGCCAAGTCTCCTCATTGAGCCTGACCATAATGCCCGCTTGATCATAGAGCTCGCGAAAATCGGCGTTAACTCGGACTTGGGCTGTAAAGCTTGCTGAGGTTGTAAACCCTAAGAAATGTCCGCTGTCGCGTATGAATCCGTAGTGCGTTTTACGCCAGAAGTCGGTTTGGGAATCGGTAACCACCTCCAAGGTGCCGTCGCTAAAGGCTTGGCAAGAGCGCGGTGTGTTCAGCCAGTCAGCCGTTCGCCAAATTGACGCTTCACTGTCCTGACTGACCTCTGCGTTCTGCTTCCTGTCCATCATGTTACCTCGACAATTTATCGGAGGGATCTGCGCTGCAATCCTGCTCTTTCTCTGCACTGGCTCGAAGGCCACCTGCCGAGCATCGGTGCAGGCTCAAATCACCGGGAGCGTAGACGTTGCCATTCATTCCAGCAGTCCTGCGCAATGAGGTCTGGATAGCCGCGCTCTTCTTCCATGGCTAAAGCCGTGCTGAAGGGTAGAGCGATACACGTAGATGCGTCTCGGATTTCGCAAACCTCAGCCTCGGTCAGTGGCGCGCCTTTTTTATCCTCGGCGGCTCGCAGCACGGCCGCCAGAGCCGGCACAAAGACGAGACATAGCGGATCTGCAGTCATCAGTTTCCTCCCTGAGTCGATTAGAAATTGCAGGGTTGGCCAGTGTCGGACATCAACATTACCTTGGCGTGCGAACCGCAAAGATCGCTTCGCCATTTGATCAACTGAGCGCCCAACAATCAACTTTGAACTAATCACTACGCCCGCCCCCCTAATTCTGTGCAAGTTGCCTCAAGCCCAGGCAACGCCTGGGTTACTCAATCACACACGAAGGCTTGGTGAATCATGAAAAGCGAACAAGTTGAAGGCGCTGTAGAAAAAGTTGCCGGCAAGGCGCAGAGCGCAGTGGGGAAACTCTTTGGTGATTCGAAGCTGGAAGCTGAAGGCGTGGGACGTCAAGCTGCTGGTCAGTTGACCCAAACCTATGGCGATGCACTGGACAGCGTATCGACCTTTGTTAAAGAGAAACCAGTTGCTGCAATCGCGATTGGTGCCGTCGCTCTGTTGGTTCTAGACCGTCTCTTGCGCCGCTGATTTAGCAAAAAAGGACGTTTCGCCAGCGGCGTTCTTTTTGCGTTTGTCTATCGCCCGGCACCCTTGGCTCTGTCCATCAGTGGGCCTCGGGCGCGCGGGCGGTATGCACGGCTCACGTCCATCGTGCGCTGACCGCCGGTGCTGAGGTCAGGTCAGGAGAGGAGGGCGTTGAAAATTTGTGCGGGTGCTGACCGCGCTGTATTGATTTTTGGTGGGCAACCCAAGCGTTGACACTGTCTCACGCTGAATCAATCCCGCGTTTTTGCACGCTCGCACAGCAGTTAATTTTTCTTCAGAAACCTGATCTCCGGACGGACTCGGTACAAGTGAATCGCCCCGTATTTTTTAGATACCTTGCAAGCTCCGACACACGCCTCAGGATCGGCTTGTAGCCGATCGCTCACCCCGCGAACTCTTTGACTTGGGAGAAAATATTCATGAAGCACTCAAAACGTACTGCGTGAATTTATTCTTTGTTATCAATGGGTTGCCTTTAATCGCTGTATCGAGCAATTCTTTGCCATCATGTATCTGTACCGAAACAAAGCCGTACATTAATTGACGCCACTAAAACGGCACCCTATGATCGCCGAAATTTGATGGCACAACGCCATGTAGAGGGATCTGGAAATGTGGCGTTTTGCACGTCGGACCTGGCTCAGCCTGCTGTCCGCTTTTTTTTGCCTGGGCGCAATAGGGTTGGCACACGCCGCTACTCCTCAGAACACCCCAGGTATCACCGATCTGATCCGCGACCGCCAGGACCGCCTGCTCGAAGAGCAGCAACGGCGCATCGAAGAACTCAAAGACCTGCCCGGTCAGTCTGCCGCACCCGCAACGCCGACCACTCCCGTCGACAGCCGTTGTTTCCCGATCAAAACCATCGAACTCGCCGGCGCCGACGCTTTGTCCGAAGACGAGCGCGCCGGGCTGATCAAACCCTATATCGGCCAATGCCTGGGCGTACCGCAGCTCAACGAAGCGCTCAAGGTGATCACCGACCGCTACCTCGCCAAAGGCTTGGTCACCAGCCGCGCCTACCTGCCGCAACAGGATCTCTCCAGCGGCAACCTCAAGATTCAAGTGGTCGAAGGCAAGCTCGAGAGCTTGAAGGGCGCCGAGGGCAGCGGCATCACCGACCGCCAGTTGGCGATGAGTTTCCCAGGCAAGATCGGTGAGCTGCTCAACCTGCGCGAAATCGAACAGATGGTCGACCAGCTCAACCGCCTGCCGTCGAACCAGGCGCAGATGGAGTTGGCGCCAGGAAAGGCCGTGGGTGGTAGCGACGTTCTGGTCAAAAACACTCCGCAGAAACCATGGCGTGTCGGCTTGTCGCGCCATAACGGCGGCCAGCGCAGCACCGGCGAGCAGCAGTGGGGTGCGAGCCTGGATTGGGACAACCCGCTGGGGTTGGCCGACCAGCTCTCGCTGCGCGGCGGCCACGATGCGCTGAGTGACCACCAGAAAACTTCACGCAATTCGATGCTCAATTACAGCCTGCCGTTTGGCTGGTGGAACCTCACTTACAGCTACACCGAGAGCGAGTACCGCTCCCAGGCCCAGGCGAATAACTTCACGTTCAAGCAAACCGGCGACAGCCAAAACCACCAACTGCGCCTGGAGCGTGTGATTCATCGTGACGCGCTGAGCAAAACTTCCTTGAGCACTGGCCTGGCCTACCTGCGTACCAACAACTTCATCGAAGACAGCAAGCTTGCCCTGAGTAGCAACCGCCTCAGCGAAGCCCAGTTCGGCATCAACCATGGTCGCCGCATCGGCGGCTCATTCCTGAACATCGACCTGGGTATGCAAGACGGCATCGGCGCCTTCGATGCCCAAGCCAATCATCACCCCAAGCCCGGCCAGGCCGATGCGCGCTACCGCAAATACACCGCCACGGTGAGCTACTTGTACCCATTCCAGCTGTGGGGCGAGTCGCTGAGCTTCAGCAGCTTGATGACAGGCCAGCACAGTGAAGACGTGTTGTTCAGCCCACAACGCATGAGCCTCGGCGGGCAATCGTCGATTCGCGGCTACAAAGACCAGATGCTCGCCGGCGACAGCGGTGGCTACTGGCGCAACGACCTGCGCTGGAGCCGCCCAGTGACCTGGGCCTGGCTGCAGCCGGTGCTCAACGAATACGGGACCAGCCTTGGTTATGACCAGGGCGTGATCAGCCACGGCCGCTACAACGCCGAACAGCATGGGCGCATGAGCAGCAACTCGCTGGAGCTGTTTGCCCGCGGCAAGAACGTCGCGGCGACGGTGACCTTCGCCCACTCTTTGGAACGACCGGCTGCGATCACGGAACGTGAAGCGCCGATCTATTTCCGCTTGGATTTTTTCCTTTAAATTTTTTACCGCCCTCGGGCATCGAGACATGACATGGACGTTCGCCAGTTCGCCTTCCTCGCGCGCCAGCCTTCTGCTGCCGTAAAAAGCCGCTCCCACTTCCTGGGGCTGCCTAAACGTGGGTTAGCGTTGATCCTGGCCAACGCGATGTTCTGGCAGCCGCTGCTGGCCCAGGCCGACGGCATCGTGGTCAGCGCGCCGGGCACCACGCTCGGGCAAGCGGGCAATGGCGTGCCCATCGTCAACATCGCCGCGCCAAACGGCAGCGGCCTGTCGCACAACCAATTCCATGACTACAACGTCGGCGCCAACGGGGTCATTCTCAACAACGCCACCGATCGCACCCAGTCCACCCAACTGGGCGGCATCATCGTCGGCAACCCGAACCTGCGCGGCACCGCCGCCAACATCATTCTCAACGAAGTCAACGGCGGCAGCCCCAGCCAACTGCGGGGCTACACCGAAGTGGCGGGGCAGTCGGCCCATGTGATCGTCGCCAACCCGTACGGCATCAGCTGCAACGGCTGCGGCTTTATCAACACGCCGCACGCGACGTTGACCACCGGTAAAGCAGTGATCGAAAACGGCCAGATCAGCCGCTATCAGATTGACCAAGGCAACGTCGCCATCGAAGGCGCCGGCCTGAACGCGACCAACGTCGACCAGTTCGAAATCATCACCCGCGCGACTACTCTCAACGCGCAGATTCAGGCGAAAAAACTCACCATCGTCGCCGGTCGCAACGACGTCGACGCACGCACCCTCAACGCCACTGCGCGGGCGTCAGATGGCAGCCAGGCGCCGGACCTGGCGATTGACTCCTCGGCGCTGGGCGGCATGTACGTGGGCGCGGTCAAGCTGATCGGCACCGAGGCCGGTGTGGGTGTGAAACTGTCGGGCGACATGGTCGCCGGCGGTGATATCCAGATTGATGCGGCGGGCAATGTGGTGATGGGCACGACCACCGCAGGCACTGTTGTCGCTGTCAAAGCGGCCAGCCTGGAAGCCAAGGGGGCGGTCTACGCCGGTACTGATCTGTCGGTAAAAACTCAAGGCGCACTGACCAGCCAACAAACCCTGGCTGCCAAGGACAGCATCGCACTGGACGCCGGTGGCCGATTGACCAACAACGGGATCATCGAAGCAGGCGTCAACACCGATAACAGCCGCAATGCCCAGGGCGATGTGCGCTTGACTGCGCAGTCCATCGACAACACCGGCAAGACCGTGATAGCCAGCCGCGACCTCAGCGTCAACACCGGTGAACTCGCCAACCAGGGCGGCAGCCTGAGTACCCAACGCAATGCGCAATTGACTGCGACAAACCTGGATAATCAGAACCAAGGCCGGATCCTTAGCGCTGGCGGCCTGGGCTTGAACGCCAGTCAGTTGCTCAACAGCCAGGGCGGCCTGGTGACCAGCACCGGGCCGCTGACGGCCACGGTCGGTCAGTTGACCAACCGCAACGGAGAGCTGTCGAGTCTTGGCCAGGCCAGCTTGCAAGTGGCAACGCTGGATAACGTCGCCGGCCTGGTGTCGGCCGGCCAAACCTTGAGTGTGAAGGCGAGCGGTGCCATCAATAGCCAGGGCGGGCGAATCGCTGCACGCCAAGCCGTGCAATTGCAGGCCGCTTCACTGGACAACAGCCAAAAGGGCGTGCTCACCAGCCAAGGCACGCTGGGTGTTGAACTGAGTGGCACCCTGGCCAACCAGCAGCAGGGACGGATCGAGTCCACCGGTGGTGCGCAGGTCAAGGTGGGTGCGTTGGATAACCAGCAGGGCGGTGTGCTCACCAGCAGCCAGACCCTGAACCTGACGGCAGGTGCGGTCAATAACAGTGGCGCAGGCCAGATCGCCAGTGCCCAGGGCTTGAACGCGAATCTCGGCAGCCTTGATCAACAGGGGGGCGGCCGCTTTTACAGTAACACCGACCTGAACCTCAACCTCAACCAGGGCCATCTGGATAACCGCAGCGGGCTGATCAATGCCACCGGGCAATTGACCCTCGACAACCTCAACAGCGTAGACAACCGCCAGGGCGAAATCTCCAGTGCGCGGGCCTTTACCGTTGCGGCGCGTACCGTCGATAACGCTGCCGGCAAGTTGCTCAGCGACCAGGGGCTGACCCTGCAGATTGCGCAGACCTTGAATAACAGTGCGGGATTGATTGCAGCTACCGGCTTGCAGATCGATGTCGCCAGCCTGGTCAATGACCAGAACGGCAGCGTGAGCAGTCGCGGTACGCTGAACGCCCGTGTGGCGGGCATGCTGGATAACCGTGGCGGTAGTCTCAGCGGCGCCGGTGCAAGCCAACTCAGTGTGGGCAACCTGAACAATGGCGGTGGTCGTCTGTCCAGCCAGGCCAGTTTGAGCCTGGACCTCAATCGCGGTCATCTGGATAACCAGGGCGGCGTGATCAGCGCGCCCGGTCAGTTGTTGCTGAACCACTTCAACAGCGTCGATAACCGCAACGGAGAAATCTCCAGCGCCACCGGCTTCACGCTGCAAGCTGACAGTTTGGATAACCGCAGCGGCAAGGTCTTGAGTGAGCAGTCGCTGACCCTGGCCGTTGCTCAGGCCTTGAGCAATGCGGCAGGTCGGGTGAGTGCGGCGTCGTTGCAGGTGCAAGCTGGCAGTCTCGACAACAGCAGCGGCCACTTAGTGGCTCGCGACAGCTTGAATCTGGGCGTTGGTGCAGCACTGCTCAATCACAACGGGGAGATCCTGAGCCGTGATGTACGGCTCACTGCAGGTACGTTGGATAACGCCCAAGGTCGGGTGCAGGGCGACAATCTGCTGAAGATCGACAGCGGCGCACTGAGCAATCGCAATGGCACGCTTGCCAGCGGCCAAACCCTGGAACTGACCGCCGCCAGCCTGGACAACAGCCTTGGTAAACTCACCAGCAACGCCGTACTGACCGCTACGATCGCCGGCAACCTACTTAACCAGAGCGGGCTGTTTACCGCCGGCGCGAACCTCCAACTGAGCAGCGCCGACCTTAGCAATCAGGGCGGCCAGCTAAGCGCCGGCGGCACTCTGCAACTGCGTGCCGGGCTGGTGGATAACAGCGCGGGCGGGCGCATCAATGGCAAGGCCCTGAGCGCCAGCGTGACCGGCCTGGACCAGCACAATGATGGCCGTCTCTACAGTCAGGGCAACGTGAGCCTGGACCTCAACCGTGGCCATTTGAATAACCAGGGTGGGGTGATCAACGCGCCGGGGGCGTTGCTGTTAAGGAATCTCAGCAGCGTCGACAACCAAGGTGGGGAAATCTCCAGCGCCACAGGTTTCAGCCTGCAAGCGGACAGCCTGGATAACACCCGCGGCAAAGTGTTGAGCGAGCAAGCACTGACCCTGCGTATCGCCCGTGCACTGGAGAATGCCAAAGGCCTGGTCTCGGCCGCAAGCCTGGACGCCCGCACCGCAAGCCTGGGCAACCAGGACGGCACACTACGTGCCCGTGATGGCTTTAACCTGAGCGTCGACGGCCTGCTGGACAACCGCAGCGGCAAGTTGCTGGCCAGTGATCTTTCGTTGGCGGCAGGCGGTCTGGACAACAGCAACGGTCAGGCTCAAGGCGACCACACCCTGGCGATCAACAGCGGGGCGCTGACCAATCAGCACGGCACCCTGGCCGCGGGCAGCCACTTCACGCTCACTGCAGCGAGCCTGGACAACACCGACGGTAAGCTCACCAGCGACGGCGCCTTGGCCGCCGCCATTTCCGGGCACTTGCTTAACCAGGTCGGCCTGTTGGCGGCCACTGGCAACCTCAGCCTGAACCTGGGCAGCCTCGATAACCAACGCCAGGGACGCATCAGCAGCAAAGCCGACCTGACCCTGGCCGGCAACACCCTCGATAACCGCGCCGGCAACCTCGGGGCGGTCGGTGTGTTGAAACTCAACGCAACCACCCTGGATAACCGCCAGGGCAGCGTGTACGCGAACAATCAGCTCCATCTGTTGCTGGGCGATGCCCTGAACAACCAGCAAGGGACCTTGCGCGGTGACGCCAAGCTGGACCTGAAAGCCGGCCAGGTGGACAACAGCGATGGCGGGCGTATCAGCAGTGGCCAGTCGCTGAACGCCAACGTGACCGGGCTGGATCAGCACAATGACGGCCGGCTGTTCGGCCAGGGCGATGTCAGCCTCGACCTCAATCGCGGCCACCTGAACAATCAGGGCGGTGCGATCACCGCACCGGGTCAGTTGCTGCTCAGCAATCTCAACAGCGTCGCCAACCAAGGGGGTGAAATCTCCAGCAGTCGTGCGTTTACCCTGGTTGCCGAGACACTGGACAACAGCAACGCCAAGGTCCTCAGTGAACAGGCCCTGACCCTGCGCATCGCCCGCGCGCTGGACAACACCAAGGGCCTGGTGTCGGCCAAGGCGCTGGAACTGCATGCCGGCAGCCTGAGTAACCTGGGTGGTACGGTCAGTGCCACCGAAGGCGCAGCGTTGCAGGTCGACGGTGCGCTGGATAACCGCAACGGCAAGCTGCTCGCGCGCACTGCCTCGGTCAATGCAGGCTCCCTGGACAATCGCCAGGGCTTGCTTCAAGGCGATGCCACGCTGAACCTCAACAGCCTGGGCGCCGTGGATAACCGTCAGGGCACGCTGTTTGGTGCGCAAGCGTTCGATATCGCCGCCGCGAGCCTGGATAACAGCGGCGGCAAGTTGACCAGTGATGCTCGGTTGACGGCGCGCATTGTCGGGCAGTTGCTCAACCAGACCGGTCAGTTAACAGCGGGTGCCAACCTGCAACTGGCTGCCGCCAGCCTCGACAACAGCGCCAAGGGCAGCCTCTACGCCAAGGACCATCTGCAGCTCTCCGTCAGCGGCGGGTTGAACAATGCCCAAGGCACGCTCAACAGCGACGGCACTTTCGCTCTCACCGCAGGGCAGGTAGACAACAGCGCCGGCGGGCGCATCACCAGCCAGCAGCAACTCACCGCATCCGTTACCGGCCTTGACCAACACGGCGATGGGCGCCTCTACAGCCAGGCGGGCGTAAGCCTGGACCTGAACCACGGCTACCTGAACAACCAAGGCGGCTTGATCCATGCTCCGGGCGCGTTACTGCTGAGTAACCTTGCCAGCGTGGATAACCAGGGCGGGGAAATGTCCAGCACCCAGGCGCTGACGTTCACCGCCGATAACCTGGATAACCGTCGCGGCAAGTTGCTCAGTGAACAAGGGCTGGTGGTGCGTATCAGCAAGGCTCTGGACAATACCAAGGGCCTGGTTTCCGCCACCGGGCTGGATCTACGGGCGAACAGCCTGGTGAATGCCGAAGGCGCCCTCAAGGTTCGCGACGGCCTGGCCGCGTACGTCGAATCGGCACTGGACAACCAGCAAGGCGAAATCCTCGGCGCCACCACCACCCTGGCTGGCGCGTCACTGGATAACAGCCATGGCCTGATCCAGGGTGACAAGCTGCTCACCCTTGATCACTCGGGCGCTGTATCTAACCGCAATGGCCGCCTGGTCACGGGCCACGCGTTGAACTTGACGGCTGCGGGCCTGGACAACACCCAGGGCACACTCACCAGCGACGGCACCCTGAACGCCTTGATCAGCGGGCAGTTGTTCAACCAGGCCGGGTTATTTGCCGCCAGCAGCCAATTGCAACTGACCGCCGCCAGCCTGGATAACCAAGCCAAAGGCCGTCTCACCGGCAAGAGCGACCTGAGCCTGGCTGTCGGCCAATTCGACAACCGCGGCGGCAGCGTTGTGGCGACGCAGCAGCTGCAGCTTAATGGTACGACGCTGGATAACCGCGACGGCGGCCTGGTCAATTCGGGCAAGGCCATGACCCTGGTGATAGACGCCCTGGACAACCGCGCCGGGGAAGTCTCCAGCGTCACCGACCTGACACTCACCGGCAGCCGGCTCGACAACAGCATAGGTGGACGCCTGCTGGCCAACGGCGAGATGCAGCTGACCTTGCAGCGCCTGGACAACCAACTCAAGGGCATCATTTCCGGGCAGCGATCGATCAGCCTGAACGCCGCGCAACTGGATAACAGCGGCGAGGGCAGCCTGTACGCCAAGCGCAACCTGTCCATGGCATTGAGCGGTTACCTGAACAACCAGCAAGGCGCTCTGCGCAGCGATGGCGGCCTGAGCGTGCACGCGGCCAGCCTCAACAATGACCGCGGGCGCATCAGCAGTGCCGCGCCTTTGGTACTGGCAACCACAGATGCAATCAGCAACCAAAAGGGCGAGTTGCTCAGTGCTGTCGCCTTGACCTTGACCAGTGCCAGCCTCGACAACCAGGGTGGCAAAATCATCGGTGACGGTACCGTGCAGGTCACCACCGGCGCCTTCAACAACCAGCAAGGCGGACGCCTCACCAGCGCCGACCGCCTCGACCTGGCAGCCGGGCAGGTGGACAACCGCGGAGAGGGCCGCATCGCCAGCGCCAAGGCCCTCACCGCCAGCCTCACCGGCCTCGACCAACGGGACGGCGGCGAGCTTTACAGCCTCAGCGCCCTGACCCTGGACATGAACAAGGGGCATCTGAACAACGCCGGTGGCTTGATCAATGCGCCTGGCCCGCTGGTGCTCAAGAACCTGTCGAGTGTCGCCAACCAGGGCGGCGAGATCTCCAGCAAACAAGCCTTCAGCCTGGCGGCACAAAGCCTGGATAACACCGGGGGCAAACTGCTGAGTGACCAGGCCCTGAGCCTCAAGATCGAGCAGGCGCTGACCAACCTCAAAGGCCAGATTTCAGCGGCCGGGCTCACGGCGCAAGCGGCGAGCCTGGATAACAGCGATGGGGAGTTCAGCAGTACCAGGGACCTGACCCTGACGTTGGCCGGTGCCTTGCTGAACGTCGACGGCGAAGTTTCCAGCGCTGGTGCCAGCGTGGTCAACGCCATCACCTTGAACAACCGCAACGGTCAGGTCATGGGCGATGTGAGCCTCGACCTCACGACCCTGGGCGCGTTGACCAACCAGGGCGGCACCGTGGGCGCGGGCCAGCGCTTGCAGGTCGCTTCGGCGAGCCTGGACAACAGCCAGGTCGGTAGCCTGGTCAGCGACGGCAGCCTGACGGTGAACGTCGCCGGCTTGCTGGACAACCAGGCCAAAGGCAGTGTGTTGGCCAAAGGGATCGTGGATATTCAGGCGGCAAGCCTGGATAACCGTGGCGGGCGTGTTTCCGGGCAAAACCTGCTGACCGTTCGCGGCAACAGCCTGGATAACCGCACTGGCGTGATCCGCGCCAATCAGGACTTGAACCTGCACCTCGGCCAGTTGGACAACCGTGAGGGCGTGCTAAACAGCAAGCAGGCCCTGGGCGTTACCGGCCAGTCGCTGAGCAACCAGGGCGGTTTGATCAGCGCCGTGGGGCCGGTGCATTTGAGCCTGGATAACGTCAATAACGGCAAAGGTCGTATCGCCAGCCAGAGCGACCTGGACGCCACCCTCGGCGTGTTGAACCAGCAAGGTGGCGAGCTGGTTGCCCAAGGCAATCTGACCCTTCGCGGCACCACCCTCGATAACCGCGACGGCGGTTTGGTAGGGGCCACAAAAGCGCTGAAACTCAAGGTCGACAGCGTGGATAACCGCGCCGGTGAAATCTCCAGCCAGATAGACGCCGAACTCAGCGGCCAGTCCCTGGACAACAGCGGCGGCAAGCTACTGGCCGGGACGACCCTGCAATTGACCGTGGCCCAGGTGATCAACCAGGCCAAGGCGCTGGTGTTCGCCCAAGAGGCGCGGTTTACCGGTACGCGCCTGGACAACGCCCAAGGCACCTTTGCCGGCCAGCGTTCGCTGGCAATTCAGCTGGCAGCGGGGTTGGACAACAAGCATGGCAAGCTCAGCAGCGAAGGCACCCTGACACTGGGTGGCCAACGTATCGACAACACCGGCGGCAGTATTTCCAGCGCCGGTACACTGGGCATCACCAGCGCCAGTGATTTGCTCAACCAGGGCGGTATCGTTGAAACCGCCCAAGGCCTCACGCTGACTAGCACCCGCCTTGACAACAGTCAGCAGGGCCTGCTCAAAAGCCAGGGCGCCGCGACCCTCAACACCGGGCTGTTCGACAACACCCTGGGCGGCCGCCTGATCAGTGCCGACCGCCTCGACCTCACGGCCACCCAGCTTAGCAACGGTGGCCGCATCGCCAGCGCCGGCACCCTGAACGCCAGCCTTGCCAGCCTTACCCAACAGGGCGGCGAGCTGTTCAGTAACGCGCAACTGAACCTGGACATGAACCACGGCGAGGTGAACAACGCCGGCTTGATCAACGCGCCGATCCTGGTGCTGAAAAACCTCGGCAACCTTAACAACCAGAACGGCGAGATCTCCAGCCAGAACGCCTTCACCCTGGCCGCCCGCAACCTCGACAACAGCAACGGCAAACTGATCAGCAACCAGGCACTGACCCTGCGCGTCGAGCAGGCCCTGGCCAACATCAAAGGCCTTGTCAGTAGCGCCAGCCTCATCAGCCGCAGTGCAAACCTGGACAACACCGACGGTCTGCTCAGCAGCCGTGGCGGCCTGGATATCAGCGCCAGCGACCTGATCGATAACCAGCGCGGCACATTGATTGGCGACGGCGCCTTGCTGCTGACCGCCGCGAACCTGGACAACCGCGGCGGCGAGATCGCCGGCAAGGCCGAACTGGCCGTCAACGTCAACCGCCTCGACAACCGCAAAGGCCAATTGATCGGCACCCAGACCCTGCACGTCAGCGGCGCCAGCCTTGATAACCGGAGCGGTCTGGTAGGCGCCACAAAAGCGCTGAAACTCGACGTAGGCAGCCTCGATAACCGCGCCGGCGAACTGACCAGCAACGCGGACCTCAGCATAACCGGCCAGCGCCTGGACAACAGCGACAGCGGCCAGGTGTTCGCGGCCAGCGGCCTGAACCTGGCGGTCGAGCAACTGCTCAACCGCCAGGGCGGCAAACTCAGTGGCCAGCGCCTGTTGCTGACGGGCACCGGCCTGGACAACACCGGTGGCAAAATCCTCAGCCAGCAACCGTTGCAACTGACGCTGGACGGTGACCTGGACAACAGCCAGGGCCTGCTGAGCAGTGAAGGCACCCTCGACATCAAGGCACGCAGCCTCACTAACACCCAGGGCAGCCTCTCCAGTGCCCTGGGGCTGCATGTCGGCGTCGCTGGCCAGTTGAACAACCAGAACGGTGAACTGGTCACCGACGGCGCCTTGGTACTGAGCAGCGCCAGTTTGGGCAACCAGCAAGGCAGCATCAGCGGCAAGGGCGCGGTGGCGGTCAGCACCGGCGTGCTGAATAACCAGAGCGGGCGCCTCAACAGCGGCGACACCCTGAACCTGACGGCCAGCCAAGTGAACAACGGCGGCAGCATCGGCAGCGCCAAGGCCCTGACCGCCAGCGTCACCGGCCTTGACCAGCAGGGCGGCAAGCTCTTCAGTAACAGCAGCCTGAGCCTCGACCTGAACAACGGTCAGTTGAACAATCAGGGCGGACTGATCAATACGGTCGGTCCATTGCTGCTCAATAACCTCACGACCGTCAGCAACCAGAACGGTGAAATCTCCAGCGCCCTAGCCTTCACCCTGGCCGCGCAAAGCCTGGACAACAGCAACGGCAAACTCCTGAGCAACCAAGGCCTGACCCTGCGGCTCAACCAGGCCCTGGCCAACGTCAAAGGCCTGATCGGCGCCGCCAGCCTCAACGCACACGCCGGCTCCGTGGACAACCGGGGCGGCACCCTGACCAGTCGCAGTGACCTGCAACTGACCAGCGACGGCCTGCTCAACAACCAGGACCAAGGCCTGATCAGCGCCACCCAGACGCTGACCTTGCACAGCGCCAACCTGAATAACCAGAACGGCGGTCTGCTCGGTACAGCGGGCGTCACCCTCAGCGCCATGGCCCTGGACAACAGCGCGGCCGGCCTGATCAACAGCCAGGGCAACCTCAACCTGAGCGCCGCCAGCCTTGACACCGGCAGCGGCGGTGAAGTGTCCGCCAAAGGTGCGATGGACCTGAACCTCAGCGCACTGGCGCTGGCCGGCGGCCGCGTGGTGGGCGAACAGCGCGTGACCCTGGACCTGAACAACAGCGACCTGGACAACCGCAACGGCCTGATCCTCGCCAAAGGCCCGCTGACCCTCAACCGTCTGCGCGCCTTCAACAACCAGAACGGCGAGCTTTCCAGCCAGCAAGACCTGGCCCTGAACACCGGCACCTTGGACAACAGCGGCGGCAAGTTGATCAGCAGCCAGGTGCTGACGGTCAACGCGGCCAACCTGATCAACCAGAACGGCCTGGTCTCAGGTTGGCAGGGCTTGAGCATCGGTGGTGGCAGCCTCGACAACCGCAACAACGGCACCTTGTCCAGCCGCAACGGCGCGGTGGATGTGCGCCTTTCCGGCGAGATGCTTAATGGCGGTGCCGGTGCACTGGTCAGCCAAGGTGCATTGAGCGTCAGTGCCGCCAGCCTAGACAACAGCGGCGGTATTCTCCCCAGCGGCGCGGGGCAAAGCCTCGTCGTCAGCGGTTTGCTGAACAACGCCAACGGTGGCCTGATCGACAGCGGCACCGACCTTGACGTGCAAGCCGCCACCCTGGGCAACCAGGCCGGCACCGTCAATGCACAGCAAACGCTGGCCGTCACCGGCACAAATCTGCATAACCAGAGCGGCACACTGGCCAGCAATGGCCGCCTGACCCTGAGCCTGCTGGGCACCCTCGACAACACCAATGGCAAGCTGGCCAGCGCTGGCGCATTGCTGTTGCAACGCGCGGTTCAGGTCAACAACCAGGGTGGCCAGATCGCCAGCCAAGGCCTGCTGACCCTGCTCGCCGGCGGTATCGATAACCGCCAGCGCGGCACCATCGCCGGCAAGGACCGCCTGGCAATCACCAGCACCGGCCTGCTGCAAAACGACGCCGACGGCTTGATCTACAGCCAGGGTGCCGACCTGCAGGTGAAGGCCGTTGGCCTGAGCAACCGTGCGGGTGTGGTGCAGGGGCAGAGCGGTTTAAGCCTGGACGTCAGCGGCGACCTTGATAACGAAGGCGGCAAGCTGCTGGCGCAGACCGGTGATGTGAGCGTCAAGGCCAACACCCTGAATAACCAGGCGGGCACACTGGCCAGCCTCAAGGGCCTGCTGGATGCCAACGTCGGTGACAGGCTGCTCAACGGCTATAGCCTGGGCAACAAGGCTGGCGTGATTCAAGGCCAGCGTTTGAACCTGGTGGCCGGCAGTGTCGACAACCAGCACGGCCGCATCGCAGCGCAAAATGGCGACGCAGTGGTCAACGCCAATTATTTCGCCAACGCCTATGGCGGCTTGTACGCCAAGGACCTGCTACGCGTCAGTGGGGTAGGGCTGGATAACAGCTCAGGCCAAGTGGCGGCGAACCTAATTGAGCTGGGGCTCAGCGGCCAACTCAGCAACCATGCGGGGATTATCGAAAGCGACACCCTGCTCAACGTGCGCGCCAACAGCGTTGATAACCAGGGCGGCCAATTGCGCGCCATGGGCGGCAGCGGCAAGACCGATTTCCAGATCGCAGGCCTGTTCGACAATCGCAATGGCCGCGTCGAGAGCCGTACCAGCGACCTGACCCTGAATGCCGCAGGCTTCCAGAACCAGGGCGGCAGTTTGCTGCACAGCGGCACCGGGACCTTTGATATTGCCACCGCCAACCTCATCGATGCCGGTGGCAACGTGGTGACGCGAGGTGGCCTGACCCTGGCCGCAGACCACTGGACCAACAGCAGTGTGATCCAGGCCGGGCGCTTGACGGTGAACGTCAATACCTTGAATCAGACCGCCAGCGGGCAGTTGCTGGCGTCTGACAGTCTTGTCGGCAGTGGCGGTAACTGGAACAACGATGGCTTGATCGCCAGCGATGGCACGGCGCAATTAACGCTGGCCGGCAGCTATGGCGGCAATGGGCGTTATAGCAGCGTGGGTAACCTGGGCCTGAGTGCCGGCTCAGTGAACCTGAGTACGGCGGCGAGTGTTGCCGGCGGACAAGACAGCACGATCAACGTCGGCGGGCAGCTCACTAACGCCGGGCGCCTGACTTCCGCTAACACCATGGCCCTCACCGCCGCAGAGGTCAGCAATACGGGCACGCTGGCCACGGGTGCCAACCTGACCCTCAGCACCAACACCCTGGTCAACAGCAAGGGTTTGATCACCAGCGGCGGCGACATGCAGTTGCTGGCCAACAGCTTCACCAACGCCTATGCCGATGTCTATGGGCTGGGTGACGTACTGATTGGCAAAGACCCGAACCAGACCAAAGCCGATCTGCTCGATAACCGTTCGGGCACTATCGAGAGCGCTAAGAACCTGACGATCAATGCCATGACTGTCAATAACGTCAGGGACGTGCTGGAGTATTCGGCACATGAAAAAAGCTCGGTGAAGATCACCGAACTTGATTGCAACCTGATCCCGGGCGCCGGTTGTGACTTCCGTAGCAAAGGCCGTCGAAACGGCCTGTGGCAGATCGATGAAATCGATAGTTTGAACGTTACCCGCAGCAGCGTGGCTTCGGGGATTAGCAGTGGCGCTGACATGCAGATCAACGCCCAGACCCTCAACAACCTGAGCAGCACCATTGCCGCGACGGGTAGCCTCACCGCCAACGCGACCACCATCAATAACCAGGGCGTGCAAGCCCAGGCGATCAAGACCACTCGGACCTACTGGAACTTTGTCTCGCAGATTTTCCAAGCCTTGCCGGCGGCCGCCAACTTCAACGCTAAAAATAGCCCCACGCCATCGGCGACCGTCGAGGCAGACCTCAGCTATTTCCTGAGCCTCATGGGCGGCGGCAAGCTCTCGCAAACCATCACCACCCTTAAAAGCGATGGCCAGTCCTACGATGCAATCATCCAGGCCGGTGGCAACGTTGCGCTTAATGCCGCCCAGAACATCAACAACAGTGTGGTTCGTCCTTACTATGCCTATGTAGCGGCGGGCCGCACCAAGACTGACACAGGCGCGGGTAGCAGCTACTCGACAGCGATCGCCATCAACTCGCAGTTGCCACCTGATTTGGCTCAACAGCAAGTCAACCCCATCGCGCTTCCTGGCTTCAGCCTGCCTACCGGCCAGAACGGTTTGTTCCGACTGAGCGGGCAGGGCGCCAGCAGCGGGCAGGCCGCTCAAGCCAATGCAGGGCCGCAAAGCTGGACCCTTGGCGCTGCGAGCGTCGGTTTGGCGCAACGCCAGCAGAACCTTCCCGAAACCCAAGGTCGAACGATTCAGTTGGAGGAGGTCACCCAACTCGCCGCCAACAACCGTCAGGTCTCGGTGACGGCCCGCGAGGCCAGTGGAATCTATGCCAGTGCCAGCGCCATTAACGTTGCCGGCGTGGGCAGCGCCGACGTAGGAACGCTGCAACCTGGCCGCACCAGCGGCGGCACGATCAGCCATGTCGATGGCATCAATGCCCAGAACGTCGTTGACGGCTCCCGGCCGGCGGTCGATGTATCGCGTCCGAACGTCGACCTTTCTGGCCTGACACCCGCCGAGCGCGATGCCCGAATTGTGCTAACCACACCCGATGGCACACCGTCTGGCAGCGCTCGCCCCGACCTGAACGTACCGGGCCTGTCGACCGTGGATCGCGATACCCGCGTTGTGGCCATTGCGCCGGGGAGCTCACGCCCCGACCTCAGCCTGCCAGGCCTGACACCGCTGGCCCACGATGCACAGGTTGCCGTCAGCACACCACAGCTGTCCGTGGTGGTTCCGGTAGCGGCGGTGCCGCATGAGACCCAACCGGTCATCAGCCCGGTTGAACAACCCGCTGCCGCGAGCACCGGCAGCCGACCTGCCGTGGTCATCGTCCAGCCCTCCGAAGCACAACCGACACCGGTGGCCAGCCAGACCGTCAACCGGGTGCAGGGCCTGCCAGACAAGAGTGCGGTTTCACAGCCGCATAAATACTTGATCGAAACCAACCCGGCACTCACCGACATGAAGCAATTCATGAGCTCGGACTACCTGCTGTCCGGCCTGGGCTACAACCCGGACGAGAGCGCCAAGCGTCTGGGCGACGGTTTCTACGAACAACGCCTGATCCAGCAAGCCGTGGTCGCGCGCACCGGCCAACGCTTTCTCGACGGGCAAACCACCGACGAGAAACTGTTCAAACACCTGATGGACAACGCCATCGCCAGCAAGCAAACGCTGAACCTGGCCGTGGGGGTAAACCTGACTTCCGAGCAAGTCGCGGCCCTGACCCACGACATCGTCTGGCTGGAAAAGAGCGTGGTCAACGGCGAAGAAGTGCTGGTGCCGGTGTTGTACCTGGCCAACGCCAACGACCGCCTGGCCCCCACCGGCGCGCTGATTGCGGGCAACGATGTGAGCCTGATCGCCGGGCAAGACCTGAACAACGTCGGCACCCTGCGCGCCAGCAACAACCTGTCGGCCAAGGCCGGCAATGACCTGATCAACAGCGGCCTGATCGAAGCAGGCAACCGCCTGGACCTGCTGGCGGGCAACAACATCGTCAACAAGGCGGGCGGCATCATCGCCGGCCGCGACGTGACCATGACCGCCGTGAATGGCGACGTGA
>PJQF01000015.1_pt1 | contig 134706 bp, 138 predicted proteins | sample 1503741 | NCBI WGS metagenome assembly PJQF01 (sample SAMN07775949, study PRJNA414020) | Biofilm metagenome, whole genome shotgun sequencing project. | isolation source: biomolecule (vanillin) treated reverse osmosis membrane biofilm | place: India: Nagpur | collected 2017-03-21
CCGCCACCCGCGTCACATTGCGCTCGAGCATCAGTGCTTCGAAGACCACCATCAGATTGATGTCGGCCTTGCGTAATTCGTTGCGATTCATCGGCGCCTGCCCCTTTCCCCAAGACAAGCCGCAGTTTAGAAAGGCCAGGGGGCTGCGTCTATGTGCACACTGTTCATTGGGCGGCTTTGGCGCTATAAATCAGCGTTTGAAGGTCACAGGAACACGCGCGTGCTGGTGATTCTCGCCTTGGCCATTGGCGTGGCCGGGTACTGCCTCTGGGTTGTCAGGTTGCTCGCACACCCCACGGCGAGGACGTTGCTGCGCGTGTTTATCGGCCTGTGCCTGGCCGCAGTGGTGGCCTATTGGGTACTGGCGCTGGGCTTTCCGGTTTCTTTGTTGGTTTCATAAGCCGATGCCGGCCTTTTAATACGCCGGCTCACTGAGCAAGGACTGCTGAATCATGAAATTCGCCTACACCATCATCTACGTGCCGGACGTGGCTGCCTCACTGGCATTCTTCGAAAAGGCTTTCGGTTTCAGTCGCCGTTTCCTGCATGAATCGGGCACCTATGGCGAATTGGAAACCGGCGACACCACCCTCTCGTTTGCCGCCCATGCACTGGGCGAACTGAATTTCGACGGCGGGCACATAGAGGCGCATGCCTCCAGGAAGCCACTGGGCATGGAGGTGGGGTTCGTCACCGAAGATGTGTTCATCGCACACGCCAAGGCGCTGGCACACGGCGCGAAAGAGCTGTCGCCACCGAGCACCAAGCCTTGGGGGCAAGTGGTCTCCTATGTGCGCTGCCCGGACGGAACGCTGGTGGAGTTGTGCACCCCCATCGTGGGCTGAACACACATCCAATCTGGGTGGGTTGGCGAAGGCGGCGTGCCAGTCATCGGTTGTATTGACTGACCCACCGCCTTTGCAAGCAAGCCCGCGCCCACCCTTGCACTGAGTACCAGGTGCTTGTCAGGGTTTCAGCGGGCGCTCCTGATCCCGCTCGGAAAGCTCGTGCCCGTCATCTGGATGCTTCCAGGTCTGCGGTTTCTCTTGCTCATGCTGACGCGCGGGTTGCTCACGCTCCGACTCATCCTGGCGCTTCTGTTCGTTAGCCATTGCCACCTCCCATCCGTAAGAATTGGTCACGCCTTAAGCATAGAACAGGGTGTGGATTTTTGACGCGACTGGCGATTGATAGCCTTGACGCATTAATGCATCCAAATTACTCACTTATCATTTCTAAATGTGTCAGCCACTATCCGCGGTCTTAAGCGAAACAAGCACTTTAAAAAGAACGCTGGAGACACAAAACCATGACTAGCCCTTCCCGGCCCGACTCTGCCCGCTCGAAAGTTGGTGCGGTATTCCGCGTTACTTCGGGCAACTTCCTCGAACAGTTTGACTTCTTTCTGTTCGGTTTCTACGCCACCTATATCGCTGCCGCGTTCTTCCCCGCCGCCAATGAGTTTGCGTCATTAATGATGACCTTCGCCGTCTTCGGTGCAGGCTTCCTGATGCGTCCACTGGGCGCGATCATTCTGGGTGCCTACATCGACGACGTGGGTCGCCGCAAAGGCTTGATCGTGACACTGTCGATCATGGCCAGCGGGACCTTGCTGATCGTGCTGGTGCCGAGTTATCAAACCATCGGTCTGTGGGCACCCTTGCTGGTGTTGGTGGGCCGCTTGCTGCAAGGCTTCTCTGCGGGTGCAGAGTTGGGGGGTGTATCGGTTTACCTCTCCGAAATGGCCACGCCGGGCCGCAAAGGCTTCTACACCAGCTGGCAATCAGGCAGCCAACAGATCTCCATCGTGGTCGCCGCCGCATTGGGCTATGGCCTGAACGTCTGGATGCAACCGGCCGTGGTGGCCGATTGGGGCTGGCGCATTCCGTTCGCCATCGGCTGCGTGATCATCCCGTTCATCTTCGTGCTGCGTCGTAACCTGCAGGAAACCGAAGAGTTCGCCAACCGCAAACATCGCCCGACCATGCGCGAAGTGATGGCCACTCTGGTGAAAAACTGGACCATGGTCATCGGCGGCATGCTGATGGTGGCCATGACCACCACCGCGTTCTACCTGATCACCGTGTATGCGCCGACCTTCGGCAAAACCGTGCTGCAACTGAGCACCTCCGATGCACTGCTGGTGACGTTGCTGGTCGCGGTGTCGAACTTTGTCTGGCTGCCGATCGGCGGCACCCTGAGCGACCGCTTCGGTCGCAAGCCGGTGCTGTTGGCGATGACCGCCCTGACCGTTATCACCGCGTACCCGGCGCTGTCGTTCGTGGTCAACGCGCCAAGCTTCGCGCATATGCTGGAAACCCTGCTGTGGTTCTCGTTCCTGTACGGCATGTACAACGGCGCGATGATTCCGGCCCTGACCGAAATCATGCCGGTGGAAGTGCGCGTGGCGGGCTTCTCCCTGGCCTATAGCCTGGCGACGGCGATCTTTGGTGGTTTCACCCCAGCGATCTCCACCTGGTTCATTCACATCACCGGAGACAAGGCTTCGCCGGCCTACTGGATGATGTTTGCCGCACTGTGCGCCTTGTGCTCGACCCTCGCGTTGTACCGTCGCGCCAACCCCCGTGGGCAAGTGATGCAGGGGGCTGTGTAATGAAGCCATTATTCAACACCCTGACCGCCCTGGCCCTCAGCGCCCTGGCGCTGACGGCACACGCCGAACAACTCAAAGTGATGACCTCCGGTGGCTTCACCGCCGCGTATAAATTGCTCGGCCCGCAATACGCCCAGCAAAGCGGTGACACCCTGGACACCATCCTCGGCCCCTCAATGGGCAAGGCGCCGGAAGCGATTCCCAACCGCCTGGCCCGTGGCGAACATGCCGACGTGGTGATCATGGTCGGGTATGCCCTGGATGACTTGATCAAACAGGGCAAGGTCGACCCCGCGTCCCGCGTCGAACTGGCGGACTCGCGGATTGGCCTGGTGGTGAAGGAAGGCGCAGCCAAGCCTGCAATCGGCACCGATGCCGAGTTGAAAGCGGTGCTGAGCAAGGCCAAGTCCGTGGCGTACTCGGACAGCGCCAGCGGTGTGTATGTCGAGAAGGAGCTGTTCAAAAAGCTCGGCATGCCGGCCAAAGGCACGATGATCGAACGCCTCCCGGTGGCCGAACAGGTGGCCAAGGGTGATTACGAAGTGGGCTTGCAGCAGGTGGCGGAATTGTTGCCGGTGCCGGGCGTGACCTTCGTCGGCAAGATCCCGGAAAACGTGCAGTCGGTGACGCGCTTTGCCGCCGGCATTCCGGTCAACGCCGAGCACCCGGCCCAGGCCAAGGCATTGCTGCGCTACCTGGCCTCGCCCGAGGCGCAACCGGTGGTGCAATCCACCGGCCTGGACTCGGTATCACACTGACCGGAACGGCATCTCCCGCACCAACCGTTCCAACTCCAGCGCCGCTGGCGGCAAGGTCCGCCCGCGGCGTTTTATCAAGCCCACATGGCGCATCACCTGCGGCTCGACCAGCGGCACACTCACCAGGATGGGGTGGGTGCCCGACGGCATCGCAATCGACGGCACCATTGCCACGCCCAACCCCGCCTCCACCAGCCCGATCATCGTGGTCACGTGGTGGGTCTCGCAAATACTTGGCTTTTTCACGCGCACACCCCGCAAGGCCTGGTCCAGCAGAAAGCGGTTGCCCGAGGTTTTGTCCACGGTGATGTAGTCGTGCTCGTAAGCCTCGGTCCAGGTCACGCTCGTGCGCTCGGCCAACGGATGATCACGGCGACAGGCCAGCACATAGCGCTCCTGAAACAGCAGCTCGAACTCGACCTCGTCGGCCAGGCTGCCACTGAAACTCACGCCGAAATCTGCCTCGCCACTTTCCACCGCGTGGCACACCTCACCGGCACTGGCGTCCAGCACCCGCAGGCGAATCTTCGGGTACAGCTTGTGGTATTCGGAGATTACGTGGGGCATGAAGTAGTAAGCGGTGGATGGCACACAGGCGATGGTGACGTTACCCATGCGCGTAGACGCGACGTTACTGATGCCCATCAAGGCGATATCAAGGTCGTCGAGTATGCGCTCCACCTGGGGCAGGAACGCTCGCCCGACCATGGTCAGGCTGACCCGCCGCGTGGTGCGTTCGAACAACTTTACATCGAGGGCGGACTCCAGCTTTTCGATACGCCGGCTGAGGGCCGGTTGTGAGATACGGATGGCCTCGGCGGCCCCCCGAAAACTGCCCTTGTCCACCACGGCGCGGAAAGCTTGGAGGTCGTTGAGGTCGAAGTTGATGTTCACGGGAAGGCCAGTGTGGTCGATTTGAGGGGCATTATCGTATGCGCGGTGATGGGGCGCCATGCGTGACGGGGCCAGGGTGGATTAATAACCCTGCTAAAAATATGAAGTCATACATATCAGTGGGTTATTCGCGCGCTGGCGCCACGCAGTCAGCAAAAAGCGTCAATACTTTCGAGCTGACCTACTCAACGGGAGACAAAGACGCTCATGGAAACCCGCCAGACCACACCTTCTTTTTGGAACGACGACGCGACGCCACTGAGCGACATCGGTCAGTGCCTTCTTGCAACACGCCAATGGTCCAGCAGGATTGAATCCGACTCAACCCCTGCGCACGTCGACATGCGCTCAACCCAGCAAATGAGCATTACGGTGCCACTCGAGATGGCCGCCCTGGTCAAAGCCAAGGTGGCTGCCGGTGAATACGCGACCGAGAGTGAAGTCATCCGCGACGGCCTGAGGGTCCTGCTGGCACGTGACCGCGCGATGGCGGACGGGTTGCGCGACCAGGTGATTCCAGCGGCCGCCGCGCTCACGGCCGCCCCTGGCCGGGCACTGTCCGCCGAGCAGGTTCGCGAACACCTGGCGGCCAACCGTCAGCGAAAAAGTACCGAAAAACCGTGAGTCATTCGCTAGCCTTTGCGCCTGAGGCGTTAGCCCAGCTTGACGCCCTCGAGGGCGACATCAGCGAAACCGAATCCCCCGTCGTAGCGGCGCGCTTTGTTGACAACATCATCAGCTACTGCGCAAGCCTTTGCGTGTTTCCCTTGCGCGGCCCCCGTCGTGACGACCTGCTACCCACGTTGTGCATCACCCATTACCGACACACCACGGCCATTGCGTTCAGGGTGGCCGCCGAAACGCCTACGGTGTCGATCCTCGGCCTGCCTTTCGGTGGCCAGGACTATGCCGCGCGGTTCCACAATCACGGCGAACACGCGCCCTCGGCAGATGCGTGAGACGCCCAGCGACGCTGAGCGACAGCTTGATCAATAAACAAGGAAGATAAACATGACTGACACCGGATCCCTGCATCAATTTCTGCGCTGGGGGCTAAGTCTGATCGGCTTGATGGGTATGGCAACCCTGGGCTTTTTCGCCTGGCAAAGCTTCTATCCCGTCAGCGCAGCGCCGGGCTGGAGTGTTCAAACCGTGCACACCGATGTACCCAAAGCCGCCTCGCTGATGCCTATGCTTGACGGCTCGCTGATGATCAGCCAGGAACTCAACGATGCGAAAGGCAGCATCGTGCGTATCCACCCCGACGGGCAGCGCGAAGTGGTGGTCGGCAGCCTGTCCAAACCTGACGGCATGTTCGCAACCCACGGCGGCTGGGTGTTCAGCCAGGAGACCGGCGATGCGCCCGTCAGTTTTCTCAAGGAGGGTGTCGTCACGGAGCTGTTCAGGGGTGAAAACGTTCAAGGCCTGTGGGTCGAGGGTGACGATCTCTACGCCATCGAAGACCGCAAGGACAACGGCCGGCTATTGCGTTATCGCTGGAGCGACCAATCCCTGACCGTCGTGCGTGACCAACTGCACGAAGGCGAATCCATTACGCGTTGCACCGACGGCCGAATGCTCTACACGGAAAAGAAAAAAGGCGTGGTACGTGAGCTGACCGACGACGGCAGCGACCCTGTGGTGTTGGCGGGCCTGAACAAACCGACGTTTTTGATGTGCGATGAACGCGGGCTGTGGGTCAATGAAGACTCGACGCATCGGGCAAGGTTGCTGCTGATCGACAAACAGGGACAGCAACAGACGGTGCTGTCGTTCTTGAAGGCGCCGCAGTCGATTGTGCGCACGGGGGACGGTACTTATTTACTGGCCGAAGGGGGTCGTAACCGAGTATTGAAACTGGTGAGCACGTCGCTGGCAGTGGCCAGCGACGGCCTGTAAAGCACTAGCGCGGCCCCGAGGGACACGCTACTGGCAAGTCCCACCCTTGTGGTGCGACCCTGTGCCACCCACCGGATGCGTGCCTTTCGGGCACGCCACCGCGAACATCGGGCTGACGGCCAATACCACCAACAACCCTAGCAACGACAACGTCTTCATAACATCCTCCGTGACGATCACACTGCGTGATGGCACAAGGATATCATATCACCCATACGCAGGCCTCGGCCGAGTGCTGCTGCCAGAACAACAGCGGGTGCCAGTCGCGGCGACATACAGCCATCAGTTTCACGCCTGCGGCGCAGCAGCAATGGCTTCGGCCAGGTCTTCGTACTCTTCGCAGGTGGTACTGCACAAGGCTTTGATTTTCACCAATTGCTCTTGCGCCAAGTCGATGCGGCCCTTGATCACGTAGGCCTCACCCAGGTACTCGCGAACCTGGGCATAGTTGGGGTCGAGCGCTACCGACTGCAGGTAATAGCCGATGCCCTCATCGGTACGCCCCAGTTTGCGCGTGGCATAGCCGCGATAGTTTAGGGCCTTGGCGGTGTTCGGGTTTTGCAGGGTATCGAGCAAGGCCAGCGCCTCGTCATAGCGGCCATCTTTGGCCAGCCGGTAGGCATAGTCAGTACGGTCGGTGTCTGAGGTGGCTTTGCTGGTTTGCAGCACGCACTTTGCGGTCTTGGAGTCCCAGACCTGGCCTTTGGGGCAATTGGGCTTGGGCGGCGCCGACTCATCACCGGAGGCGCAGGCTTGGCCTGCGAGCAAAGCAGCGCTCAGGCAAGCGCCGAATAAAAGTGCAGCGCGGTAGCCAACGGCGTGTTCGGGGCGGCTCTTCATGGTTGTCATGCTCCGTAACGATAGGGAGGTACACCAGCAAACAACACAATGCGCCCTTTTCACCAGCAGGTTAAGCCTCGGGTGACTGCCGGCTTTTGGGCGATTCGCGCCCAACAACGCGGGGTTATTCACTGACGCAAATGATAGAGGCGAGCCCGCCGAGAAAAACCGGGGCACCCCGCGACGAAAAAGCCCGTAGCGTGTTTGGCTACGGGGCTTTTTCAGGTCATGGCGGCGCGCGTCATTCAGCGCCCCCGCTCTTTATTGGCTTGGGCAAGAACCGAGGCAGCCAGAGACTTTGTAGGCCCACTGTATTGATCGCTCTGAAGCGCCTTCCCGGCCTTCTCCTCCATCTCTGCACTTGTCTGCTTATCGGTACCGCTCTGAGCCAACGCTGAGGCGGCAAGGCTTTTGGCAATGGCTGAGGAATGGGGGTTGCTGAGCGTTTCAGCGGCCAGACTGGCCATGTTATCGGAGGTTCTTTTGGTGTTTTTGCTCATGCTGCAGGTCCTTTGCGGTGTGGGATTTTCTACCTGAAAATGCCTCAAAACCACGATAGGCAGTTACCGCGAGAGGCGCAACGCGTGGCTTGTAGGCGACATTGGAGAACAGGGTACGAAACGCGCAATCGTCCTGTAGGGCGTCGAATCGATTGCACTGATGGTTATTATCGAAACGATCGCCTGTGTGATTAGCCAAACCGATTCCTATAATCGCCTCCACTTTTCCTGCCCGTGCATCGCTTGATTTCAAGCGACATTCCCCTATGGAAGCCACCACCATGCCAAGCGTCAGCCAGGCCCCCAACGGCCCCCCTGAACATAATCAACAGAGTGTCAAACAGCAGTGGCTGGCGATTCTCTCGGTCGCCGTAGGTGCCTTCGCCCTGGTGACCAGTGAGTTTCTGCCCGTGGGCGTACTCAACGACGTCGCCAGCGACCTCGGCATCAGTGCCGGTCATGCCGGCCTGATGGTCACCCTGCCCGGCATCATGGCCGCCCTCGCCGCGCCTTTGCTGTCTGTGAGCATTGGCGCCATGGACCGTCGCTACCTGCTGATCGGCCTGACGCTGATCATGATCATCGCCAACACGGTCGTGGCCTACGCCAGCGACTTCAACCTGCTGCTGTTCGGCCGCGTGCTGCTGGGTATCAGCATCGGTGGTTTCTGGGCAACGGCCATCGCTCTGAGCGGCCGCCTGGCCCCCAAAGGCGTGGGCGTGGCGAAGGCGACCTCGATCATCATGATGGGGGTGACCCTGGCCACCGTACTGGGCGTGCCCGTGGGTACGTGGCTGAGTGGCCTGATGGGCTGGCGCATGACCTTTCTGGTCACCGCACTGGTGGGCGTACCGGTGCTGCTGGCGCAGGTATTCCTGCTACCACGGCTTACCCCGGAAAAGGCTATTCAGATCCGTGACCTGCCAGCCTTGTTTATCAACCCGCAAGCACGGGTCGGCTTGATCGCGGTCTTGCTGATCGGCCTGGCGCACTTTGCGGCATACACCTATGTCGCGCCCTTCTTCAAAAACAGTTCCGGCTTCGACGGCCCGACCATTGGCTCACTGCTACTGCTCTATGGCGTGGCCGGGGTGATGGGTAATGTCTTTGCCGGTTTCGCTGCCAACCGCAGCGTCCGTCACACCCTGCTGCTGGTCGCGTTGATGATCGGCACCAGCACCGCGCTGTTCCCCTACTTCGCCACCGGCATGACCGGCGCCGCCATGCTGATCGCACTCTGGGGCTTCGCCTTCGGCGCCTTCCCGGCGTGCGCCAGTATCTGGATGTTCGTCGTCGCGCCCAAGGACGTCGAACGCGGCATGCCACTGTTCGTTGCCTTGTTCCAGGTGATCATCGCTTTGGGGTCGTTCTTCGGCGGGCGAATTGTTGATCAAATGGGTAGCGCGGTGTTGTTGAGTTTGGCTACAGCGCTGGTGGGGGCTGGCTTTGTGACGGTGCTGGTGTTGGGGCGTAATGTCAGCAATAGCTTGGTGGCCCAGCCCGGTTAACCACACTTCAGAAACAAAACAGCCCTATTGAAAACAAAAAAGCCCCGTCGCTTATTCAGCAACGGGGCTTTTTCTATGTAATGGCGGAGAGATAGGGACTTTCCGAACTCACCCCTCAACGCCTTTAAACCCCGTATTCATTGGCCTTTCGGCCCGTTTTGCTACAAAATTTTGCTACAAAACGATAAAAAAATGATCTACGATCCGGGCCACATTGGCAAGCGGAAAATCCCTCATGGCAAGTGACAATCTGGTGCTTCGAAGCGGCACATGGCACGTCAGACTCACGATCCCAGCCGACGCACGCCCTGCCCTTAATCGCCGCGAGTTTACCGCCAGTCTCAAGACAGGCTCCAAGACTGAAGCGCAGAAGCGCAAAGCCCCCTACCTATCCCAGTGGAGCGATCTGATCGCCACTGCACGCAACGGCGGGAAAATCGACGTTGAAGACCTGCGGTTAAGAGCAAAACAGCTCACCGAGCATCTGGACACTCTCTACACGAACCTCGTGATGGGGTCTGTCACAACCAGCATGCTCGAATACAAGCCGGAAAATACCCAAGCTCAACAAGCGCTGGATGACCACTTATGGCTTGAAAACAACGAGGATGCAGAGCGGATCTTGCGGCATTTTGAGGTTGGCCGGGAGGCTGACCCGCTTGAGCTATCGAAGGACATGCAAAAGCTCGTATCCGGCAACCTCAGCCGCCATTTTGACCGTATGCGTTTGAAGCCATCAGACAAAGCAGACATCGCAGGAATACTCAAAGACCCGAAGTCCTATCAAGCCAAGTCCCCCATCACCGCCGCTCGCCTGACCACCTTCGAGAGCTACCAAACCAAGACGAAAGGGATCATTCAGAAGACCGTAGATATGCAGGTCAAGCGATTGAACCTCATCAAAGAATGGCTTGAGAAAAATCAGAAAGAGCTGATACACGACAGCATTTCCGAATACCTCACGACGCTGAAAATAGCCGACAAAACGAAAAAGCAGGTTTTGTTCGCTGGCTCGAGCTTCTGGAAATGGGCGATACGCCACGATGAGAGCTTCAAAAAGATTCACAGCAAGGAACAGTCGCCCTTCGAGATGCACGAATTCGCTGCGCAACGCGGTAAGAAGAACCCCACCACCGAGCGCAGGGCTTTCAGCCCGGAAGACGTGCAGAAGCTGCATGCCGAAGCCCTTAGTCAGGACCGTCAGACGCTCGCAGATCTCATCGCCTTGGGTGCGTATACAGGGGCACGAATCGAAGAGCTTTGCAGGCTCAAAAAGTCGGACGTGATCTCGGAGGAAGGGATTCAGTGCTTCTCGATCTACGACAGTAAAACAGAAGCCTCTACTCGTCTCATCCCTATCCACGAATCCCTCAAAAGCATTGTGGAAAGGCTAATCGCAAAATCGGACGACGACTATCTGATCAAATCCCCTGCGGGGAACAAGTATGGGAATCGCAGCGATGCGCTCAGCAAGCAGTTTGGCAGACTCAAAACCGGATTGAGCTACAACGGACAATACGTGTTCCACAGCTTGCGCAAGACAGTCATCACGCAGCTTCAGCGTGCAGACGTGCCCGGAATCCTCATCGCCTCAATCGTTGGGCATGAAACCGGGACAGTGACATTTGACGTATACAGTGCAGGACCAAGCCCTAAGCAAAAGTTTTCAGCCATCTCCAACTTGAGCTACGCCCTGAAATAAAAGACAAAAATGCTACAATATGCCTAACAACATTTTTAACAAACATGGCATATGCAAACACAAAGAGACGTAAAACTTACGCAGAGAAAAAAGAACTCGTAGAAAGCTCCCAAGAAAAAACCGACGCTTTTTTGAAAGCACGAGCAGAGTCAATTTTCAGCAGCGTAGTGAACGAGGAATACAAAGACCGCCTCCCTTGGAACGCACCAGCTTTCAAAACGAGGTTCATGAACCCAGCCAGCGGCACGATCTACAACATTGAGAACAGTCTTCTACTGTCAGAGCTGACTGCTGAGAAAGGCTATGACTTTCCATTTTTTCTCACCGCCAGCCAAGGCTATGCAGCGAAGCTCAGCAACAAGGGGGAGAGTGCAGATTTTGTAGTCCACCGCTTTGGCATGTCCATGGGAAACGCAAAAACGAGAGACGATAGCGGCCAAGTCGTAGAAATTCTGGACGAGAATGGCAAGCCAAAACCTGTCTACCGCAGGGCGTGCAAGCTCAACCCGGTCTTCAATCTTCAACAGTTTACTGGCGAGCTACCTGCTCGTTTCCAAAAGCTGATCGACGCTTACGTAAAGACTCCAACCCCGGCAGAAGTCGAGACTGTCTTCCAATCGCTCGTGGACACGATGCCGACGAAGCTTCGCCGCAGCAACAGCGCAGAGGGCGCAAGCAATTACTACTCCCCTTCCCTCGACCTCGTGAATCTCGCCCCTTCTGCGCAGTTCAAGAGCCGCCTGCAGGAGCTATCGACCCTCTCACATGAGGTAGCACACAGCTACGGGCACAGCAGTCGCAAGAACAGAGAAAGCCTTACCCGCTACACAGAAGACCCGGCGTTTCGTGGCTATGAAGAGCTGGTTGCGAATCTGGCTGCTCAAGCAGTGCTGAAGCACTTCAATCTACGCATGAAGGACGACGAGCGCAGTGACCTCGACAACGCATTCGTAGCGAATCACAACACGTATGACGTGGGCTGGGCCGCTCGATTAAGCGACACGCCGCAGAAGATCTTTGAAGCCGCGAACGATGCTGACCGAGCGGCGAGCGAAATGATTTTCAAGATTGAGCAAGATCTCATCTTGAAGCTCGAAGCCAACCCCAGCTTGCCCGTGCCTGAAACCTTCAGAATCGGACAGTCCGTGAGAGCTGAGCTTGCTGCAGAGCGTGATGCGCAGCCGGAAAAAACAAACAACAAAAAACGCAACGAGGTGAAAATATGAAAAGCGAAGAATTGAGAGAAATGCTTGAAGACGACGAGCTTCTTGAGATGCTGGACCATGGCGAAATCATCTACGAATTCGCAGTTACGCAGATTAAGCAGCAGCCTGCGCTGCACTACCCTCCCGAGCTAATCGTCCACTGAGAAATGAGCCGTAACGGCTCGTTTTCATTTCTGATATCCAGAAATTCTAAATCACGCGCTTTCGATATCCCAATATTCTATTTCCACTTGATCTTTAGCTTGAGCCTGAGCGCTGATCAATTCATGATCCGTTTCAGATTTCATTCTGAACGTAATCAGAACAGATTAGGATTTGATTCAGAACAGACTCAGAACAAAATTCTAACGCATTCAGAACAATCGCCATTATTTTCAGAACGCATTCAGAAAATTCTAAATTATTTTCTGATTACGTTCAGATTTAGAAAATCGAAATGGTATAACTAAATAAACAAAATATTAAAATGGAGAACATTCTCATGACTATTGCACAGCAATTCTCGAAAAAACCTAACATAGTCGCTTTTGGCTCTCAAAATGGCGGAGCAGGAAAAACAACCACAAGCTTCAATTTTGCAGTTATGCAGTCGCTTCGTGGCCGCAAATCCGTGGTGATTGATCTCGACAAACAGCATTCTGTAGCGGAACTGGTTGATGCTCGTGACAAAGAGCGTGCTGCTGAAATCGCAGAGCTGGAAGAAAAGATCGACGCTACTTTGAACAAGGGATTAGTCAAAAAATACGAAAATCGTATTCAAGCGATTCTCGACATGCCGCAAATCGAGGTGAAAAGCTTCGAGCTTGACGAAGACATTCCGATGTTTCTCCGTGGATTCCAACACTACGATGACGTCATTATCGACTTGCCTAATGGCGAGCTGGACAATGGCTATGCGCGTATCGCCCGTCTCGCAGATGTTTTTGTTTTCATGTTTAAAGATTCTCGTATCAACTACAACACAAAGCATCATTGCCAAGCCTTGATTCAAGGCTTACAAAAAGTAGCAGCACGAGATGGGTTCACGCTCGACACTGTGTTTAAGACTCACGTTCTTATCAACAAAATGCCAAGCCAAAAAGCCATAGACAACAAGCGAGCAGAAATCATGGGCAAGCTTGGGGCTGAATATCTTGAATTTGCACCGCTGCTAAAAGAGCAAGTGAGCGAACGTCAGCCAGTGCGCAACGCATCAGACAGGGGCTTGTCGGTGTGCGAACTGGACAATCAGTTTTCTCGCGTAGCCACCAATGAGTTTTTCAATCTCCTTCAAGAAATTGAAGCCCTCGCAGAAGCAAAAAAATCCCAAACCATCAGCCAATAAGGAGAATTCAACATGAACAACACATTCAAAAACCTCATCAGCAAGACAGACAGCGCATTTCAATCGACCGCAAGCGCAGCCCCTACTCCGGCTGTGAGTAGGCTCGAAGCCGCAATCATGCGCGACGTTGAAGCGTCAGCCGTGGCAGTCACAACAGCGCACCCACTTGCCGCCTACCTTGCTCTCAAGCCAGATGGAGCCAAAGCCAAGGGCTACGTCAGCGTGCGTGTGACTGAATCAAGCACCGAGCTGGAGAAGATCTACAAGGACGTGACACTGAGCGAACCAACCGGGGCGATGGCGCAGAACATGCGAGCGAAGGTTGATCAGATGATGATTCTCGAAATTCTTGCGAAGAATAGCCCGGAGCTGAAAAAGCTCATCGACAAGGCAGAATTCATCGCGACGAGGCGTGCAGAAGTGAGTCAGCTTTTAGAACTGACAGATAAATCTCTTGAAGAATACCTCAGCTAACGCACCTCAAAACCCGCCAGAAAGCGGGTTTGAGAAACCAAGAGGATAGTTTTATTCTGCAGCCAAGAAATCTTTTAGTATTGCCGCACAGCGAACTGGAGACTCGACAATATCTTTTCCTGAAATTCTGAAGGAGCGAATACCAATAGCTTTAAGTTTCTCATCTATCGCAGCATCTTTGGCTATAGCTGCCTCAGTTGTGTGGTGAGCCAGTGAATCACAGAATATAGCGACTTTCTCGCTTTCGAAGAAGAAGTCAACTTCAGTTATGATTTTCGCAAGCTTTTTAGTCCTCAAACCACCTTCCCACATAGAATGTAGCGAAGGGAACGTCGAGCCGTCTGGATAGATTAACATTTGAATTTTTGGATGTAGGCCAATCTGACTCATCGCCTGAAGCAGGAAAAGCTCAATTGGAGAATCGCACCCCCATACTTTCACAGGCTTCGTATTTTTAAAGACCTTAAAGTATTCCTTTAACCTATATTTTTGATAGTCACCAATTGCGCCCTTATTTTCGCCCAAAAGTGAGCCGCACAATCCGGGGTATGTGGTATTTTTCGAGACGAATTTAGATGCAATTAGATATGTTTTATAAACCAAACCTATAACATCTGAGCAAATATTATCACTTACGGGCACATTACCAATGACATATAATCCAAAGGCATTGGAAAATGGATTATAGCCTTTATAATGGGGCTCACCAGCCAGAATCCTCTCCAAATCAAAATTCTCAACCCATCCGACGCCGACCTCAGAGGGCAAGCCGCCTTTCTGAAAAGGTCGTAACGAAACGTGATAAGGAAGCCCATAGAGGATGCCGTCACGTCTTTCGAAGGAATGACAGCAGACAACGACATTGATGATTTGAAAGGTATCCCCACGCTGCCTGTAGAAAGCAATGGCCTCTCTCGAAGGATTCACATGAGTCACGGGAACTCCTTCGTGAAACTCATTGGAGAGCTCACATATAGCTGACTCTAAAGGTTGAACCCCATCCAAATCATAAATATCATGTGCTAAAAATTCTCCAATAGCACCTGCTAAATCTATTTTGAAAGGTTCATCGGGAAGCCGCGTGTAGCTCGGAAGTGCAAACAGCTCTTTAGGTCTATTTTCAATATCACCGACTTCGTTTGGCATAGTCTTCCCAAGAAATTTAGGTATTTAAACTCAATCACGCTTTAGCAATCCCTCACGACCGCTTGTTAATCAGCCACTCCACCAGACCAGAGTTTACGACAAGACGAGCAATACGGCTCAAACCCCATAGATGTATGTCCTTTCGGTCTCCAACGGTCGGTGCCAAATCATCTTTGCAGGTGTGATAAATAAAATACATTTCATCAAACTGCTCATACTCGTCATAAGATTTCAAATAATTTCCAAAATCAGATTTTGACGTGAATGATTTAATTTGCACAAAAGCTCGCTTTTGGGTAGCGGGTGAATATACATCAAGGTCAATATCCTTCTCCGTCTTGCCAAGCACGGAAAAACGCTGCCAGCCGGATTTGGAGAAAATTAGGTCAATCAACAACTCGAAATCGTGCCACCACAGCCCTTTGATCAGCTCCTCGACCTCATCCCTCAGTTGCGTCAAGGAATCCTTTGCGGTCTGCACCTCATGAATCGTGTGACCGTTGATCTTCTTGATTAGGTAATCTTGCATCTCAACCGTGCAGATTGTTCCACGGTAGCCCTGCACCTTCGTTACACGTCCATCAATATTCTCGACGCGCAAAGGCTTGCCGTGGATGTCACATGATGACCACTGGCCGATCACATCACGAACCCGGCTCAGGTCGGAAAGCTCTTCTACCTTCGTGTCCGCAAAGCACCAATACAGGCGCTTTTTATAGAACGTGATCCAGAGGCAATGCTCATCAAGCTCATAGAAAGCACGTATTTGATTCACCGAGCTTGAGGTAGTGGCCTCGTTGCCTTTCCTTGCGTTTAACCAGAATTGACGAACTGCATACCAGTTCCCGTCGAGCGAGTCTCGATGATGAGGGCTATGATACCCAAGCCTGATGACTCCTTCCTCGATACAGGAAGCCTCCCACTCACCGCCTTCTCCGAGCTTGATGAACCGGACCTGTGTAGGGTTGATCTCTTGCAATTGAGACTCCTTAAATTGCACAGCGGGCAGTTAAAGCCTAATCGTCAGCAGGAGGTTAAAATCTTCGTGACACCGCTTCATCAGCGGATAATCGTCATCGTCGGCCTTCATGTTGCTCAACGCCAGCGAAGTTTCGCTACACCCTACGCTAACAAAATGCTCATAAAAAACGCGGTCTTTGAGCTTCTTCACGTCCTCACGACTTCTGAATATCTCCATCAAGATCATGTACGAGTTTTTCAATACCCACGATAGATCTTCTGCTCGCAACGAATCGAGGTTGAAATAGAGCCTTTCAATTGTCCCCAGTCCGGGAATGACCTTCAGAACCTCTAAAGCCTCACGATCTTTTTTGTTGTCCAAGAAATATTCCATGAGCGCTTCCCGTGGGTATCGCATCAAAGATTTTTTCAAACCTTCAAACGGCGGATTACCCGAATAGAAAAGGAAGGCATTGACGACAGTTGTAGCAAGATGCAAGAACTCATCGAGCGAATAAATGTTGACGCCGGTATGCTTTTTGAAGAAAAGAAGGTCGCCGTCGCAGGCTTCTCCCGTCCAACGAATGCCGAGTTCGCCGTAGACCTCTACGAGCAACCCTACAAGCTTGCGTGTGTCGTTCATTTGCCAAGTGGACTGATCCAGAAACTCATCAAGCTTCCCAAGCCTGTAACTCAGACGCCCGAGCAAATTCTCATGCTCAGCAGACCGTGCAGGTTCGACCTTGAAGTCGAGGTGAACCGGGCTGTTTGACGGAAAGATTCGGTTGTAGAGGTTTTCTCCATCCACAAATACGAATTTGTTCTCGAAGGAGTCCTCCAGCTCTCTGAGCCGATCCATGAAGAGGCGGCGATGGTTGATGTATTGCTCAAAATTCATTGCAGCCAATTGCTGCTGAGTGACCTTCTGCTGATCCTCATTCGTCTGCTGGATCTGTCGGTTTTGGTGTGCAAGGAATAGCAGCGTTGCAACGGTTGCCCCGGTTGAGGCGACCATGAAGAAACCACTGAGTAGTGAACCAAAGCTCGACCAAGCAGCATGGTCGTGTGAGATCGGCCCCAGCATCATCCCATAGGTAGTGAAGAGAATCGCGCCGAGTATGGCGATGATGAAAGCGATCCAAATCCACGCTGTCTTCAGCTTATCGTCCTTCTTGTCAAAGCTCACTGCCGTCCCTCTCGTGTGTCTGGAGGGCTGAGATGCTGCCAGATCAGCTACGGGCGTGACCAGCACCTCCTAAACTGACGGCGTGAAAAAAGCCCTGTCAGGGCTTGGGGGTTCTTTTACGCTGGGCTTCGTGTCAGCGTTCTCGACTTCCTGAGCGCTCTTTGGCGTGTCAGCGCCCATGGCCGTCACTGGCAACACTGCAGCGCAGACGGTGATGATGGTGCGGGTAACGGTCACTGGCAGTCCCTGCAGAGTGAATGAGGACTGGCATCATCCCAGCGGCTGATCAAGGCAGCAAGCAACCTTGCCGCTCATACTGGCCTGATGACATAGTGGCGACTCATAGCGACAGATAGGGATTCATCGTGGAGTCGAAACGGATAGCGCTGCTGATTGACTGTGACAACGTTAGCCATGCTGCCATCGGCGGTGTGCTCGATGAGCTTGCGAAATATGGGATGGTGAACATCAGGCATGCTCACGGTAACTGGAGTTCTCCCCACCTCGCAGGTTGGGTCGAGAAGGTTCACCCCTACGCTATCCGCCCCATGCAGCAGTTCGCTTTTACGAAGGGCAAGAACGCCACTGACTCAGCGATGATCATTGACGCTATGGACTTGCTATACAGCAAGAACGTCGATGCTTTCGCACTCATGACCAGCGACAGCGACTTCACACCACTCGTGCTGCGCCTCCTCGAAAGCGGCCTGCCGGTGTATGGCTTTGGCGAGACGAAGACACCCAAGCCATTCGTAGATGCTTGCTCGCAGTTTATCTACACCGAGAACCTGATGACCGACGATCAGGAGAAGGCTGCAGAAGGTGAGCCTAAATCGACAAAGCGCACACGGAACGAGCTGCGTAGTGACACGCCCCTCGTGCGATTATTGAGGACTGCTGCAGAGAAAACCGCCGATGATGCTGGGTGGTCGCATCTCAGCCAGGTTGGGGAGTTCATACGCAACAACAGCTCCTTCTCAGCAGTGAACTACGGGCACCGCACGCTGGGCGACCTCATTCGCACGTCAGAGCTTTTTGAGATCGATATGCGTCACGGTGGCACAGCCATGTTCATCAAGAACCCGCGCAAACCAGCCGCTGCAACGCACCATCAACACGAGTCCAGCACATCGTAGAGCGTCGGCGTTTTTTGCACGTTCTGAACGCTTTCAGATTAGGTTACGAATCCGTTCAGAACATTTTCTAAATTTTTAAAAGAAATGGCTATGGCAAATTTAGGATTTATTTTCAGCGTCAAGCTTTTCGAACTCACATCATCTATCTTTATCATGGAAATGCTTGCTGAACAGGCCGAGCAGAATGTGGTTCTCGCAGTCAATGCGGCAGACGAGCCTGATGCGGTTAAGGAAGGTGAGTTTGAAGATGAAGCCTACGACGAAAATGGAGAAAGCTACCCTTGCACTCGGATATACTATTCTTGTGGCTCCTGTATCGGATATGACTATGATGAAGTAAAACTCGAATATAAGTCATTAATTTCAGCCCTCACGCGCAGGTCAGCTTTCCTCACGATGTTCGGTTTGTTTGAGCATCGCATTAATGGCTGCCTTGAAGAGATGATAAGTCTGTCCCGCTTTAGCGGGGATTTGAAATGCAAGGGACCAATTGAGAAATCTCACGTTATTTTGAAGAAAGGATTTGAGGCCAGACACATAGTCGATATTGATCATCTCACAATCATTAGAAATATCATGATTCACAACGATGGGTTAGCCACTGACTATCACAAGACGGCTTGCAAGACAGAGAAGAAAACCGAATTTGAGAAAAGACTATTGAAAGCGGTTAAGCGGACCGAGGGTGTTGATGTAAATCCGTTCAACGGTCTCATCGTCGATGAGCGATTCCTCACATACGCAGTGAATGAATTCAATCGCTACGCTTCAGAGCTGGAAGAGGCAATCCAGAACCTTCATCGCCAAAGCACACTGTCTTAGCTTTCTTCACTGTAGTCGTCATGCGATGGGATCGTGCCGATCCGACCGTCAATCTCCCTGAAATGAGCGCCGCCGTTACCGCCGAGGTAATCCGAATTCGAGACTCGTGAGTTTTCACCGATGCCATTGTCAGGCCGATAGACAGCATCACGTTCCATTACGAGCGGCACCCATCCGGTCCCATCACATTTGGTGCATCCCCCTCTCACACCACCATCGCCCCCACATCGAGGACACAGGGACTCGAGACGAGCTTTAGAGGGTGCAGGTGCGGGAGCCGATGAAATCGGCAGGACTGGCCCGGTAGGCTTTTTAATTCGCGGACTTCGAGGGGGATGAGGGTTAATTTTCGGCTCAGGCCGGTGATATTCACTGATGTGACGCTTCATGATGTGCTTTGCAATTTTGACATTGCAGATCGGGCAAGGGGCGACCTCAATCTTGCTGCGTGGTGCAAAATCGGACGTAGGCCGCGAGTGGTCCGCCTTCTGAGCTGAGCTTCCACGAGGGTTTGCTTTCTCGCCGAAGACGCTGAGTAACGCAGGCTGCACGCCACTATCAACGAGCTTCCGAAGCTTGGCCTTCGCCAACCCATTACCCTGCTCTGCCGCTTTCTTATACCAAGCTGCGGCTATCGAGTAGCTCAGATCTACCCCAGTGCCGGTGAAATAGAAGAAGCCAAGATTGCACTGGGCCGTTACCTCGCCCTGAGCGCCTGCTTTGAGCGACCAGAAGACCGCGAGGGACGCATCGGCAGTAATCCCTACCCCTTGCGCATAGCAAACCCCGAGGTTGCTTTGAGCCGCCGCGTGGCCTTGCTGTGCCGCCTTTCGATACCAACGAGCCGCGAGTTGATCGTCCTGCGAAACGCCGAAGCCGGTCGCGTAACAGACGCCAAGGTTGTATTGGGCTGGGGCGTATCCTTGCTTAGCCGCTTCTCGATACCAATGAACAGCCACCGTGGGGGCTTTACGTCCGGTTTGGCCATTGGCGAAGCGCACGCCGAGATTGAACTGATCGATAGGATCGTCCGGAGAGGAGGATGGGGGTGCGTTTCTCATTGAAATCAGTCCTTGATACCAGCCTGATGGGCAATCCTCGCTGTGCCATCATACTCATGCCATGCTGAGCTTAGAAACAGCTTCTGAAAGGTTTCTGAAAACGTTCAGAACCGAATCAGAACAGACTCGGTTTTGATTCTGAACAGATTCAGAACAAAAAAAACCGCCTCATCAGGGGCGGCTTTAAGACCAATCAGGTTCCCGTTCCTTGGGCTTAGCCTTCTCAGCTACGGGTTTGGTAGCGGTGCGGCAAGGCACAGGGTCACTACCCCAGTTGCCAGAGCTGCGTGTGCTGATGACCGGGCTATTCGTGTGACCGAGCCCCAAGCGTGCGCTACGGATCTTCAAGCGCATCACCAGCGACAAAAGCAGATATGTCAGCGGGTGGATGATGATGAATGCATACATCAGCGGCACCTCAAAGCTGCTACGAGTCGCAACGTAGTGAGCGCGTGCCTGACTGAGATCGAAGCGGCCACCGCCCAGCGCCTGCTGCTCTACAGTAAAGTCGAAGAAGCCAATCCCTGTGGCGTTCATGACGATGTAGCGGTATAGAAAGAACGCAGCGATGAGGCTCATAACGAGCTTGAACGCGCCGAGCGTGGATTCGAGAGCTTGCTCACGACTACTCATAGCTTTTCCTCCATCTTTCTAATGATGACCAGCACAGGCGCAAGGACCACACCGAAAAGCACGGGAATGGCTGCCATATGAACATCGTAGTTATGGTCGACGAAGATACGCCCCATCGCAGTGAAAAGGCGAACACCGGGAGTCAGATTCAAAGCACCATATAGGAGAGCACATGAAAGCAAAGCCACAAGAATCTTGTCGCCATGGTTTTTGAATTGAGAGGAAAGCAGCTCTCTCTTAGTTATTTTATAGCTCATTTGCTTACCTCCTTACGATTAGCATTTTCTCCTTTCACTGAAATTATACCATATTAAAAAACAAATCAAGATCAACAGCGATGAAAAACAATGCCGTTAATCGGCATTATCTAAATCGGTGCATAGCGCTTTCGACTCTTCCAAAGACCTCTTCACTATTAAAATCTTTCGATCCTGAAACGCTCATTAATTTTTCGAACTCTATAGACACTTTCTTCAGCGCTGCGTCCAAGCCGATAGTCGCTGAAAGATAAAAGATTTGGAAAATTGAGAACTGGATAGCGACTGAGATCACTGTATTTAGAACTGAGCCATCGTTGTAGACCACCGAATCACTTACTGTGTAAACCAGCTCGTTCAGCAGCGGGAGCATCAAGCTAACGGCCCCAAGGTTCAAGAACAGTAATGCAGCAGAAAGAGATGGATTGATCAGTAGCCAAAGACTGTTCATCAGGAAAGCGAAATGCACATTCATCGCTCCCTCCTGGTCCCTGCTCGTAGAAGAGAACATAAAAATAGAGGTAAGCATCATCACGCCTATTTTCACATAAATATAAAATGCCGTGAGTATTGTGCGGCTGATCGACAGCAGAAATGTGATGAACGGATAGATTGCGCAGATAGCTACAGTGACGGTAATTATCAATGCAAGGTTCACGACAAGCGAAGCAAACTCCAACCCAGCCTGAGCAGTATGTAAGGAAAATGTATTTGCAGCGTGGCTCCCCAGCTTTAGCACGACTAATGCAGCGCCAAGATTATTCAGATATGTGAGCGTGTCGCTCATAAAGCTCGAAACCTGATTCAACTGAGGCGTTATACATTTCTGCATTTCCACTATGGAACCGTAGCAGCTTGAAAAACTAAAACCACTACGCTGATAGATTTGAGAATTTGTATCATTCCCAGCAGAAACAAGCATCTGTTTTATTTGTGAAGCTGTCGATTGCTCATCTCTCAACGCAGCAAGCGAAGACGTATAGTCGAAAAGATTCGAGCGCTTCACCATCTCATCGAAATTAGAAAATCTCGCACGCTTCTCGTCTTGTGACATACTCTGAATCGTGCTCACAGTCGCTTGCATATCGTTGTTGTTAACTGTGATTTTCTCAAACTCAGACATGATTGAGTTCTGAAGCTTATGAATCCCGCTCTGCTCGTTGAACAAACCGATTGTCGCTGAGAACAGATCTGTAATTTTGAAATCCGTCTGAGCGTATTTCTTCTGCTCAGCATCAGCGAACGCAGAAAACGAATCAGCGAAAGCGGCAATCGCCGCAGCCTTCATAGCTCTGATCTCTGAAGCATCAACGTCAACGTGAGGGAGGAATGACAGTCTGCTCTTCTCGTCAACGATGAGCTTCCCCGCTTTGTCTTTGTTGAGGCAGAACTCATAAGCAAGGCCGTAATCAGCCCAAATGTGGCGGCGGTCATCCACATCGAGCGTCTGGCTGCACATCTTCTGATTCATCATGTATGCGACAGCGTTGGCTGCGTCAGCGAGTTTGGTGAAGCCAGCCTCAATATCCTTGTCAAAGCCGTTGTAGCCCGCAACCCCAGCGTTATAGCTCCTGACTCCCGCGACCTTCATACACGCTCTGGTGCGCTCCACGCCACCGTCGAACAGTAATCCGCTCTTTTGCACGGAGGGCTTAACCTCTGTGTTCTGGATGCACTGGTTGAAAGCATCAGGGTTGAACAGAAACGCCGCTCCGTCGAATCGAGTGCCTACGATGACCTCTGCATTCTCTCTACGTGTGTTGTTCATCGCGTTGATGACAAGCATGTCAAAGATCGGTGCTGAAGCAGCTATTAGCTGCTGACGTGCTACGGACTGAGCAGCCGCTGAGTCATTAGCGCTGACACTGACCCAAATCGAATAGAGGTGAACGAAGAAGCCGCAAAGGATTGCCAGCCCAGCAAAGAGACAAGCAAAGATCACGTTCGACAGATACGGAAGGCCACACATCAGCAGCACCCCCAATGGGCTGAGAAATGCGTAGACCAGCCCGGTTTGATTCTGCAGAAACTTGTCGGACGTTTTGAGGTGATAGATCGTTTTGCAGCCGTATGAGACGGCAAAGAGGATGAAGATCCAGCGGAGAAGCGTCGCGATGATGTTGAACACGAAAGCGAGTGGCCCTGTTGGCGTATCAGACGGTTCAAATTGAATATCTGTAGGAAGCCAATCGACTCCGAAATTCTTGGCAAGGCTACCGACTGAATTCGTGATATGACTTGCCAACGCAGCAGTCGTCTCGTTCATGGCGCTCTTGCTGAAAACCTCGGTAACTCCCAGCTTCATGACCATGGAGGGAGAACAGAGCGAAATATTGTCTTTTGTCGCACTTACACATTGCTCAGATACATCTGCCTCGCGCTTTACTGACTCCGCAGTTTGAGTAGCAGCATTTGAAATTGCCGTCAATGACATAAGCATCATTAGCAGCAGTGGTTTGATGAGTTGCATTATTTGAAATATTTGTTTCTTGTATTATACCATCTCGAAACCGCTTTCCCTCCCCATAACACTTAAAATTATCAATATCTCGATTCAACATTATCCTCATGTATTTCTAAAAAATCCCCCATACTGGGGGAGATGATTTCTATTCAGAAGGCTCACTCCTGAAATGCTTTCTCGCAGCCTGAACGAGCTGCTTTCTTTTTTCTGTCCTCTCATCGCGTTTAGCGCGGGCATGCTTACTCGTCGCCTGCTTCACGATCTGACTCAGCTCTTTTTCAGACAAGCCATGAAGCTGCTGAGCCGCATTCATTAGCTGAGGATCACGCAATCGAATCATCAAGAACTCAATATCTTTATCGACAGCCGCTTTCACTTTGAAGATCTGTGCTATTTCGTCTGTCTTCTCATCAGCAAATTTCATCAGCATGTATGCGACCACGCAGAAAATAACCATAATCATGACTGTCATTACAACGTTAGCTATTAAGCCTTTTCCTGCAGTCAAGGTGATTATCATGAGCATTGTGCTGGTCAAATCAAGATTCATCAACAACACAATCGAAACAAACATAAACAGCGCGAACACCCCAACACTGATAAGCTCGAACAAAAACTCAAGGGCAATATCTTTAATCGGCGCAAATATTTTATTTGGCTCTGACTCAAGCATAGTCAACGACGTAGCGATAATAAGCTTCGCGACTATAAACACGATATTCATGAGTTGCTTTATCATTCGAATCATAATCATGACTACGAAATATGATGGTAAAACCACAACGAGAATGAAACCAACCGCAAGCTTAAACCAAGCAATAGACATTTGAGCAGACGCCACAATATAGAGGGCTATGAGCAAAGCATGGACAATGCTCGCACCTATCCCGCTAATGACTTTCGTAAAACTCGTGATACGTGAAGCATCCCCAACAGTAGCTGCTGCTGATTTCTCAGTTGCACTCAACGCATCAGTATCAACGCCATTTCCCGCATCCCACAGTTGGAGAATCGTCCCAAGCGCCGTTTTGATCGTGAATGTAGTGAGCGCATCATTGATGAATTCGCCTCCCATCATCATCAATCCCACAGGGATGCTCACTCGGTCATTCGTTGAGCAGCGCGCAGGCTCAGCGCGGCAGAACGAGGCTCCCTCTGAGACAGACATATTCATGGGTAGGCCCAACATGAGCTTCAAGGCCGTATTGTCAGTGCCGAAGAGCTTATCCACCATTTGCTGAAAGCTGAGGCTCACGAGTGCTTCGAGCGTGCTCTCGTTCTCATCAGTCGAAGGCTGAATATTGACGATAGGGGAAGCTAACAAGCTGGCATAGCTGATCTCAGGGTATGTCGTGACGGACCTTTCGTGCATCTCTCCGTTCACTTTCTCATCAGTCGTGCCTGTGAAAATCTCTTCTGCGACGAAATTGTCTTTATGAGCGGGGCCGTTGTATTGAACGAAAAGGGTATTCGAAATGCCAGTGAATGCATCCTTTTTCTGTTTTTGAATCTTAACGACGAGCGAGAAATTCGCAGCAGCACCTATGATTCCCGCTCTCAAATTCTTGACCATCTCAGATGCAAATTGGGATGCAGCACTTTGATCTTCAAGAATTGCTGCCCTCATCGCTTCCTGAATTTTGTTGTATACATATGTTGTTGCAAAAAACCATTGCATCTGCTTTGTTCTGAAATAAAGCGCATCTTCGATGTGCTCACTGCCGAGATTTTTGAAAGTCCCATCATCGTCGAGATAGACACACTGGCTGGCGAAGGGAGCTTGCATTCCATTGACACCTTTCACTATGTCTTTGAACGCTGTATCAGCAGGGATGGCATTGTATGCATCGACAGATGCACGCACTGCTTTGTTGTCATCCCACGCAACAGTGCAAAGCTCATTGAGCTTAGCAAGGGTGATCTGACGCACAGCATGCTTCATGACTTTTGAGATGATGTCGCCGCCGTTACCCAGCATATTCATATCAGCGCCAAGGTAGCCGCTATACGCCGCTTTATAGACCGATGAAGAGGAAGCAAGGAGGTTCGATGTGTCCTTAACTCCTATCTCATCTGGCTTGTAATATTGCTTAACGAGGTTCTTTGCATCAGCTTTGTATTGCGCAATTATTTTCTTGCTATAAATCTCTAAATATGGATCTTGATAGACGTTTGTAGAATCGACGCTGCCATTCGAGATAAGCTCATAGAACGCCTCATCATTTCCAATCATAGAGATGTAGTTAAAAGTTTCGTTACCCAGCGATTTCGCTGCATTCTTCTGAATATCACGAAGCTGAGAAATGAAAGTTCCATCATTCATATTCTCCCCGTTACTGCGTTCAAAATTCAAACCAACTGCGTTATTGAAATTTATAACCCCAAAGCTGTGTTTATAACCCCACGCCTTACGTTCCCAAAGCTTGAGCGAGGGCGCGTTAAACTTCACATCATAGTTGTTAGCCGTAGCGTAGAAATTCACCATGTTGCGCCAGCTCGACGTTACGTCAACGTTCACATCACCCAATCCATTAGGTGTCACGTCAGCTTCTGCTGATTCAAGAATTCTGTCCGCGACCTCCTTCTTACTATATGATCCGACCAATCCCGCGTCAGCCATGTTCGCAAAATTGAACGCTATCAATGCTTGACGTGTGTTCCTGAAAACCGCTTGATCGATTTTGACCATCCCTCCTACCGCATAGTAATTTTTTTGCAGTGAGGTATCGTCAAGCGAAGCGGTATTTTTCAAATCCGTCGATTGAAGCGAGAAGGAAAGCCCAGTCCAGTTCACCATTGCCGTAATCGCTAAAACAGCATTCGCTGCAAGATAAGCAGCCACGTTTATGAGAACGAACAACGCTATCAAGAGCCACGCCTTCTTTGCTATGGCACTCTCAAATACGCCTCGAATATCTTCAGACTGAAGCTTAAAAACCATCCTAACTAAGTAACCGGCAGAACCAAGCGCAAGCGCACCTGAAAGAATCAAAGCAAATATGAAATAAGTCTCGAAGTACGGGTCGCGCTGGATCTCTTTTGTAAAACCGAGATCCTTTACGAATGGCATGAATGAATCCGTGCCGAAAACTTGCCCAAAAATGTTCGGAACAGGATCATCGTTTAGAAGGTAGGGACCGCTTTTGACAGCACTTATTTCGAGGTTCTTGCCAAGCTCAATGCTGCCAATGTTAGAAATCTCAGCCCAGAGGAATGTCCCGTTTGCATCTCCCGGCACCGTTTCGTCAGCGGCATTGACGACGCTGCATGTGAATACAATCAGCATAGCAGCCAGATATTTTTTAATGCTCATACTTTAATATAGTTGTTTCTGTAATTATACCATTCGCGCCTCTTCATCTCGGTAGTTAAGAAAAGAAAAATCCCGCCGAAACGAGATTTATTTTTCTGATTAGAGGTATCTGCAGATTGTAAGATACGTTCGATTTTGTTTTCTTCTTATATAATTACTGAACAACAGAACAAAGATGGCAGTAGCTCCAAGCAAAACAGTAAAGCCTTTCAAACTGAAGCTAAGCATTTCTATGTAAGTGAGGAACGCCGCAGAAAATGCAAAGGTAGGGACGTAGAAACTCCACAGCAAGTCGCTGAGCAATATGTCTCTCGGCTTTTTACCATCATATATTTTCTTGTCTCGAAATGCTCTGAAAAGAACATCAAGACTCAGCGTCTTAGGGAAAAATGATTCGTTATTCTTGATTTGTCTCGCGTATTTATTTCGAAGCTCGCCGCTGAGGAAACAAATGTTCAACGAGAGGTAGCTGAACCAGCTCGCTACAAGCGTGCAGAACAGCAGACAGACGGCGAGCGTTGGACCAGTGAAGCCCTTCACCAGCCCAGTGACTACGAATAAAAGGATAAGCCCGGCGAAGGCTGGAAGCACTACGATACGAAGGAGAATGAACCACGAGGCAGTGAAATTCGAGATGGCTCGATTTGCTCTGTGCCTTTCATCTAACTGAGTGTATTTTGAAGCTGACGCTTCAGGATTTATCTCATCAAATAATTCGTCACAAAAATTATTTGATGCTTTGAATCGCGCAAGCATCGCTTGCAGTTTGTTTTTGATTTTCATATTCTAATATTTTGTTATGCGTTCATTATACCATGCCAAAAATTAAAGCAAGGCTGAACGCGAAATAAATACCAGAGACAGTTTAGTAGACGACAATTAAGCTCTGCCAAACTTTAAGTGTTGCGAGCCTCCCAAGTCGCAAGAAGGAACAATGCCGTTGAGCCAGCAAGATTCACTGCCAGCTCAGCATGACGAGGGGCTGCTTTCGCACCGGCTTTACCTTTGCCATGTGCGTCGCTGAGCTTATTCCTCAGTGAACCAAGCCCTTCCACTACCGCAGTGCAGCCGCCCAAGATCTGCTTGAACACGACTTCTTCATGCTGGGCCTTCGTAAGATTCAGCAGCGTGGCTGTTTGCTTGTAGAGGCGATTCAGATCGGGAGTCGTCTCGTGGTCACTCTCGCCCGCCTCATCAAGGATGTGCTTGCATGTCGATTCGAGCAACGTCCTTGCCATTGTGATGGCACCTTCTGGATCGACTGCACGCCTTTCCAGCGCTTTCGACCAAGCGATACGGACATGCTCAGCGTCGAAGCGGCTCAGCGCCTCGGACACAACCGAATCAGCTGGGAGACTACCGCCCGACTCAGCGTATTCAACGAGCTTGTTGAACTCTTCCCAGATGAACTTGCGGCGCTCTGCATAGCTGGGAAATTTTGGCTGGATGAATCCCCAAAACTGATCGAGATTCCTTATGCGCTTGACCCACGCAGGAACGAGCGCAGCCGCCGCAGGATCGTTCAGCACGCTCTGCCGGTATAGAGGGTAATCCCGTTCATCATCGTCGTTCCCATTACCGGTGGCACGGTTCACGAAGATCGATTGCAGACCATCAACATCATCAATGAGCGGCACAGCTCGGCACCTCTATCCGTGAGTCCAGCCGAGATTCTAACCTCGGGTAGCAGCACAGTGCTATTCCGCTGAATCTCTTCATCTGCTACCCGGCCTACGCCAGTCTGACCGGGAAGCTCTACCGTCATTGACCGGGAAGCTCAGCCACCCTGTCCTTTTCTTGACCGAAAGCGTTTAGCCCTTTTGACCGACAAAAAATCTTCTTTTTTAAAATCAAAAAATAAAAGCAAGCAAGGAAGGTTCAATTCCGGTCAAACCCGCAATTGAAAGGCTTAACGCGCTCCGCTTGTGTTTTTCTCTAATACAGTATTTGCTTAACCTGCTTTTTTGGAAATTCAATATGGTAACATTACTCATATAACAACCATTACACATCATGAGTAATTCAAAAATTGATGAGCTTCAATCTAAGCTCACAGAGATACAATCCAACTTAGCTTCTGTAATTGAAGCCATCACAAAGCAAGAAGCCAAGATCACTCGCTTACAATCAGAGGGCTACAAGCTTTCGCAGAAAGCTAAAACTCCCGGCCTTTCGTTTGACATCAAGTCCAGCATTGAATTTGAGGCAGAGACTAAAGACGCTGATATTGAAAAGGCACAGGCTGACCTTAAAGCACTGAGAGATAAGCGAGCCAAAATTTCTAACGCAGAAAGGGTTCAGATTGAGAGAATTTCAGTCACTGAAAAGGTTAGCAAATACTACTCCATCGCTGAGCTATACAGTATTGAAACTGACAGTGACTTCGACCGTTTCACTAACATCCTGAAAGAGCACAAGCATGCTGTGGGCCTCTCCTCACTCGACGATTTAGAGATTGCTTTAAGTAGCACCACTGCCAGCCAGTATTCACAATAAACCCCGATGGTGAATACTATGAATCGCACAAAATCAAAAAAGCATTTGCAAGACAGATGCACGCATAGCTTCAAGGAAAACTTCTTCAAACTCGCAGCCCTCACCGGGGCTGTTCGAGTCAGAACGAAACGCACTGGCGACAAAGTCGTGAGTAGCCGAGGCATCAGTGATTTCCTTGACGAAGCAGCGACTAACGACTTCGTGGAGCTTAAGAGAAATGATGCATTGCTTGAGAGCGTAAGCAGCGCTCTGGTCAATGCGAACTCCAACATCACTCAGCTCTTCCATATTGTCAAAAATGACGCCGTGAAAATTAAAGGCCACGAGTCAATTCAAGTCAAAACGTTCGTCAGCAAATATTACAAACTCAATGAGCCGCATTTTGCATTTTTAACAGACATTCGTAAACGTCAACCCGCGTCACACCTCATTAGCTATGACCCGTCCTTCCAGCAGATGGTTAATATTTTGAAAATCGAGCACGAGGTGAAGCCCGCGACGACAAGGCTGCACTTCGAGCTATCAGAGAGAGGCTTCGAGCGGTTCCAAGGCGAAGGTAAATCTGGCTTAAAGCCTATCGACAAAATCATCTCCTTTCTCGATACGGTTGCGCTCAGAGTCACCGCTCTACAGGTAAGCGAATTGGAGCAGCATAGGCTCGACTTTCTCTTCAAGCATTACGAAGATCTGAACGCGGTTGTGAGAGAACTCAACATAGCAGTCTACAGCGATAGAGAAAAGCACACGAACGCATTTTCAATCGTCGATGCAACACGAAAAATAATCACACTAACAAAGGAGATTGAGGCTCTTAAATAAAATGGCAGTAGCACTATTAAAACAGACAGAGAAAGGTCAGCCTAAAAATGTGAAAAGCACACCGTTGATTCACAAACACGCAGAAGCCAAAGACCATACCGTTTACCTTTTCGAGCAGAAAATTGTCAACGGCGTGAACGTGCATGACGGCGTAGAATTCTTTGAGACGAACATGCCTATTGGCATGCTACCACCGTCGTTGCTGGACTCGACTGACGTTGCTAAATACAGGGAAGACTATGGTCGCGCAGTAGCCGACTTCCTTGACGGTTACGCTGCTCAGAACAGAGACAAGACCTACGCAAAACCCAACCCATTGATCGCCTTCAAGTGGGTGCTTTCGTTCAAGCAAGACGAGCTTTCGCATTTCAAGACTGACGAAGGAAAGGCGAATTTCATGAAGGAGCAAGCCAAGGACTATCTGGTCGCTATGGGCTGCACGAACAGTAACGAATTCTTCTACGCTCTGGCTCCGCACCTCAAGGACGAGAACCCGCACGTTCACATCATCCAATCCGCTTACAAGAGAGACGGCAATCTTCACAATTTCTTCATCGGCAAGCGCTTCGAGGGCGGTATCACAGACGTGTTCGCTGACGTGTCATACAAGCATGAGCAGCAGTATCCGTTCCTCGCTCGCAACGAGCACAAAACGAGGGACAAGCACCTGCAGATCTCTTTGGACACCGCAGGGAAAGCAGCAGGGCCGGATGCAGAGATCTACAACCTGATAGCAGATCTCAGCAGCTCGTATAACGCTGAAACCTACTCACATACCAAGGTCAAGGCGGCGTTTGAAGCCGCTGGCTACTCGATGCAGTCTCACCGTAAAAACGGGAAGATGCAGGACATTTATCTGATCCGTAAGGCAAGCGAAAAACTCGACCAGCGCAGCTACAAATCCATGCCACTCGGCATGAAGAAATTCTTGGAGATGCACGAGTTCCACGGCTACGTGAAGAACAAGCATAAGGTAGATATTTCGTCAGTGACGGCCAAGGCGATAGCGCTCACCAGAGCTATGCAGAACGGGCAGATCGATGAGCTGAATCAGAAGCTCAGAGATGAGTTCAACGTCATGCTCGTGCCGTCCAAAGGGGCCGGAAAATTCCACTCATGGAATCTCTACTATGGCGACATTGACGAACGCATACCGCTACCCAAGCTGGGTTTCGAAACGAAGCTGCAGATCAACAAATCGACCCAACACCCCATCCAGCTTCTCGACATTTCTGATGAGCAATTCAAAGCGCTTGTGAACGAGCAATCGACCATCAGCGCATCAATTAAAGAGTTCAAGCAGCGTGCCAGAGCATCACGCTCGAAGCCGCATAGGCCATACACCCGCTTCGCCTACCTCGACGAAGAAACGACTGAGGAATTCATTGCCCGTATGCGCGTAGAAAGCGTCATGAACGCCCTCACCCGTCATCAGTATCTGAACAACACGCTCTACTCAGATTTCAACAAGCGAGAGATGTGGAAGCGCAAGAGCGAGAACGAGTATGAAATGCTGCAGAGCAACAAATCGTCAGCAGACAGCCTCATCGCTCAGATCGTCGCATCAGGGAACGACCAAATCGAATTTGTGGGCACGGCCTGCCCGGAGATCCAAGCACAGCTTTACCTTGCGGCCATGCGCGCTGGTGTCGAAGTGAAAAACTACACGCCATCTCCTGCGCTCGTTGAGCAAGCACAGCAGGAGGCAGAAGCGACCTATCGCAAGACCGTTGCTGCAAACCTCAACAAAGTCGATGCTCGCATTGCAGCGGACCTGGCCGACCCGGACAAGCCTCAGCACAGGGTGTTCTTGCAAGCGAACAGCCGTCTTCGTAGAGACGTAGACCAGATGCCGCGCCTCTATGGTGCTCTCTATGGCTTGCACAAGGGATTGGACGTATCAGCGTTTGCATATATCGAGAGCGTGCAACAGATCCCACCGGAGGACGTGCAGAAGGTCGTGAAGGATGCACAGCAGGACCTGCAGCTCACCGATGAGCAGATACGCAGTTATCTCATAGCGTTGGGAGTCGAGACAGCAGAAGACCCGGTGAACGAGGTTGAGCAGGAGATCCAGCCGAAGCGTCGACCAGCTCAGGTAGCACCGGAACAGCAATCAAAACTGAACGCTCAGCCAAGCAACAAGAAGCCAGCTCAACCGCCTATACAAGCAAAGCGCCATAGCCCCGGTCGAGATGAGCGCAGAAACAGAATCAAACCCCAATGAGGAGTTTCATTTTGCATCGGTAGAAATGGACTCGATTGCTTCGATGAAGGTTTTCAGAGCAGAGACATTCAGCTTCGTATTGCCGAATTTTGCGGGCTTTCCAACATTCATCCAAGGGTAATTCAGCTTATTCTTCAAGGCGTTCAGCGACCTATTGAATTGTCGATTCTGAATCATGCCTCTATCGACGTTGAATTTCACAGTTAAAAAGTAATCACTGCATTCAATAATGGAAACGTATGGAGTGCGAGGTAAGTCTTCGATGTTCATTGCATACTGGTTTATTTCTCAACATTATAGCATTTGAGAAAATCAAAACCGCCCAATGCGGGCGGTGATGGCAATCAGAAGTTGAATTCGCTATTCTTTTCGGCGAATGGAACTGCCTTTTGCAGTTCATCTACAGGCTTCATGTAAAGAACGTCGTTTGGCTTGTTCACGATCATCAATCTGCCGTCAGAATCCAAGCCCAAATCGAATTGATATGGACGCTTTTCATTTCTATCAAACTTCTGCAGATAGATAGCGTTACTGAATTTGCTTTGCCGATAAGTGGTCAGCTGGGAATTTAGCTTCCTGCCATCTTTATAAGCCGTCACGTCAAGAAAAACCAAGCCATCTATATCACTCTGCTTACCTACATATTTCACGTCGCCGGAGCCGAGACGCTTAATTGAGTACGCATAATTGACGCCGTTGTGCGCAATCAGCAAATATTTCGGAGCGGTGGCTGCATCGAGGATTTTATTCCCCAGCCCTTGAACACTGATGCTCGGCGCTTTTGGGTCATAGCTCGATGCGAGCTGCACTGGCTCTTTGGGAGCCTCAGCGAAAGCATTCAACGATAGCGTTGCAGCAAGAACAGCAAAAATCCTTTTCATTATTAACCTCAGTTACATTGGCATTTTGTATGGCGTACGCTTTTCGATAACCTCGAACTGCTTCTTGGATTCGTCCCACACCGCCACACCGTTTTCCTGACTCATCTCAGGCGAGCCAGCTTTCAGATAGCGATAATTCGAGAAGAAAAACACGTTGCTGTCAGCTCGATACGCCTCTTTGACGCCGAACTGCTCGAATGCATCGTTGCTTAGCTCTTCGTTGAAAGGTGTGCGGTAGACGACTCCGGTGTTCAAATCGACGATGCCGGAAGCGGTGCAGCCGGTGCCGCAACCATAGCTGCTGAACACGTAGTGCCCGCCGAAATTGGGCTTCTGAACGCCCTTGCGCACAAACTCGAACTTCGCACGAATCTGGTCGTTTGCGCCGCCAAGCACGTATTTCAAGGCTTTGGGAGCAATGGGCTTGGCTGGCGAGTCTTCGAAATGGTGGCTGGACTCAGCGAAAGACTGGGTTGCAGACAGGGATATTGCGAGTAAGCAAAGCGCTTTCCATCTCATACACGTTCACTCCATTTTTGAACGCGGGATTTTTGATCGAAACGGTCAGCTATACAAGGAGAATTGGCTCCAATTTACACCTTGGGTTAAGGCTGGTGATTTGCCCACCAGCCCCATGCCAGACACTTAATCAGTGGTTTCAGCCAAGTCGGTGATAGGTGTCTCAGGACCATCACGCAGCCCCACAACCCCAAGATAGAGACAGATAGGAACTGTCTTGCGGTAAGCCGGGCCTTGCACGTCGAATGCGAGCCACGCAGCAGACAACCCCCACATCCACGGGCCAAGCGCATTCAGCCAAGGATTGCGCTTGACGATCTCTTTAACCAGCACCTTCGCGGCCTCACGACCCACGATTTGGGCGATGATGCTGATAATGATGACCTCGATGATGCCGAGCGCGACCTTGGGGCCAAGGATCTGAAAGATGATGGGCAGGATAGCCATCTTGCCGTTGCTTTTCAGATGCTCCATGACCTTATCACGGTCGATGTCTTCGATCCCCATGTCCTTGAAAGCCTTGGCAAGCTCATCTGGAGTTTTGCTCAGAAGCTCCTTCTCCACTACCGCAGTGACAAGCTTCTCCAAGCGAGACTCAACCGAGCCACCCAGCTTGATTTTTACTTTCGACTTTTCACAAACATCAGCAATCATTTCGTTCGCGGATACGCCACCATCGCTGTTGAACAGCGAGCGGGCAAAATACGCCAGGTCAGACGACCCAAAGTAACGAATTTGTTTATCCATCAGCTCTATCAGCTCGTCTCTTGCGGACGGACTCTTCTCTGCTTGGGCAAGCAATTCTTTGCGACGAGAGTCGTTGGTCAGAGACGCATAGTTCTCCAACACACCAGAGACGTAACTCAAATCTTCCTGCTTACATTTTCGTAGTATCGCTTTCATCGACCAATCATCCGCTGAGCTTAGGGGCCTGACAATTCAGTGTTATGTATCGGCTAACAGGCTCAAAGCTTTAACCCAAATGGTATAATCGTAGAAACAACTAATCACAATAACATGAACTCAATAATACCCTTTCACCAACGCCTCTCTGTCGCTCGCGTTGACTGCCAACAGCATTCATATAATTTGACTGAAAAAATTGAAGATCACATTCAAAATCTCGACCTCGATGCACAAGTCTCTCCATCAATAATTCAGAAAATGATCATCGACTATCTCGGCAAACCGCCTTTCGAATTCGAGTTCTGCACGGGCTGGAGAGAATTCATGATTTTCGCGAAGATTCTTGACGAGGGCTATTCCGTCTTCCCGCTCACGCTTTTCAACCCTGCCGAGAATGATAGGTATCTGAGCAATCTCATGCTGCTTGAAAAGCACATGCTCAAGAAGGGAATTACAGAAAAGAAATTCAGATCGATGAACACATTGGACATTGCGATGCTGCTCGCAGAAGCAGATGCGATAAAAGGTATCCTTCATGATTACGTGCGAGATTTGCAGGACAAGAGTGAAGCAGTGGGCAACGTGGAGAAAGCTCCTGACGAAGCCGAATCAACCGAAGAAGAGGACGAGCCTCAACCGGGTGTGGCTGACGACGAGGATGAACTGATCTTCTAAGCCACTCAATGCGGCTTGTAGCGGTTGCAGGTGGACACGTAGAGGTATTCGAATACGGGCTTGTCCACCAGATCCTTATCCAGAAGATTCTTCACATCTGGCACGTTAAGCTTGATTCCCTCGTTGCGTGCAAGATGCGCGACGATCAGACCATGCTCGGTCAGATGCTTCGACACAGAGGCCGTCAAACGGCTTTTGAGGGGCTTCTGAGCAGCTTCACGTAGCTCATCCATGCTCATCGCCTTCATGTCATCACCGAGGCTCGTATGGAACTGGCGTAGCGTCGTCGCAATGACACGCTCAAGCGCTTCGTCTTGCAGCACAGCATCAATCACCGCAGCCGCCTGATCCGTCAGACCTATCTCAAATTCCTTGGCTATTTGGTAAAGCGACTCACGGAGTAATGCCCCGGCTGTCAGCAGCTCAGCATCGAGTATGAAGAACCCGTTACCCGACGCTATGACACGGCGCTTGAATAGCTCATCACCAGCGTTCGGCTTCTCAACGTAAAGTGGCAATGCAAGAGCACCACGCACAAAAGCAGCAACGGCTCTCTCTCGAATCGACTCTCTGAATTGTTCGTTCTCACTGAGCGGATCGACCTTCCTTGCGGGCCATTTCGGCCAGAGGTATTTCAGTATGAACTGAATCATGGTGCATACCCCGCACGCTTCCTGCCGGACGGCTTGGGCTTGTAGTTCTCGTCTACCGATCCATACGCTTCGCTGAGCACCGCTGGAGGTGCGCTGTTCTCGAAGATCCTCTTCCCGTTTTCGAGTGAGTCGAGCTTAAACGTCACCTCCTCCCTACCTGCCTTGAGGTAGTTGCTGAAAGTCACATGTTTGCACGCCTCGTCAAACTCGATTCTGATGTTGTGGTGCTCGCCAATCCCCTTCTGCACCTTTTCGACTGCAAAAGCAGTGTTGTCGATAGCGAATTTGAGCAACCTTGACCCGGTGTCGAATAGGCGCTTCTGCTCATCGCTGAGCGGCCCATGCGCGGGCACCATGTTACCGAACTCGTCCTGCTTCACTCGCACAGCACTGCCGGGAACGTAGATCTCAGGGCGTGTTTCTCTGATGTGTCTGTTCATCAGCGTTCTGTATTCGTCGCTGAGCCTGATTCTGTTCGTGTCTATGCCATGCTTGATAAACCCATCTGTGAGGGTTTCGATGAGCATCTTCTTTGAAGCATCAGGCAAGTCAGAAGAGAGGTTGAGGCGTATGGACTCAGGTCGGGACTCGAAGCGCTTCGAGAGTAGCATGACGTAATCATTCAGCACGGCTTTAAAATACTGCTGCTGAACGTCTTTTTTCAGCACGTCGAAATTGCCGTCATAGTCCATTTTGATCAGCTCTTCCCTCCCCTTCTTGATAAGGATGGTCTTTTCAACGGGGTCTTGAACGATGTTGCAATAATGCTTCTGTGCCACGGCTCGGATGTCCTGACTGAATCGCCTGTCGATCTCATCCACGAGGCATGGAAGCTCAAGCTTGCCCACAGATCCATTTTCGAACCTCACGGTTGCTGATGGAGAGTCACCAGAGAGCTTGATAGCCCTCTCAGTCTCTCTGTATTCGTGGTCATCTGGAAGACGGTAGCGGTTTGGATCGATGTAGATTTCTGACTGGTCATCGAATTCCGCCGCTGGATTTATAATTTGTGCGATTTTATTTAGTATCTTGTTCATTTCTCTCTCTGTTAGTTGATCTTGTATTTGCTAATGTTTTGTTCAGCTCACGCATGACACGCTGATATGCACTTAACTGCAATTCGTATTCATACGGAGATTCAAAGCTGCGCTCCCTGTCCAGCTCTTTGACTTTCTCAGCCCTTGCTTTCGCGAGCAAGGGTAAGAGGATTTCATCTGTGAGTTTATAATTTTCCATTTCTTACCTCCCGAATTTCACTGTTCTTGCTGGTCTGTGCTGACTACGAATGTCGTCTTCAATTGCGCTTATTCTGAACGAGTCTTCAATCTGCTGAGCGTTAGCCGCTGGGGGCTTCGCGGCTGAAAAATCAACTGAATCCACGTCGAAGGCTTCGAGCTTTTTGAAAAATTCCTGATCTGAATCGACAGATACATCTGGTGCCGTCGCGTCTGGCAGTTCATCACCATCAATAAATGGTTCATCAGGTTCAGGCTGGTTAGCCTTTTCACCCTTGATAATGTCGAAGATGGAGACATGCTCATCGCTATCGAGGTCAGCAAGCTCATCGACCTGAATCACAGGCAATGGCTCTGCAACTGGCTCAGTTATAGGCTCTGCAAGGCTCAAAGCGCGGTAGTCAATATTTTCATACGGGTTCTCCAACCCGCTTGACTCGCTGAGCGCAGGCTTTTCTTGCGACTCGGCATGGCCGTTGAAGTAGTTCTCGACCAACCCTTCTTGGTAATCAGCAGGCATTGGCGAGGCTTCTCTCAACTCAGAGATGGTCATTTTTGATGAGTCAGCTGTAGGTGATTTCGGTTCACCGGCCTCCGTAGGCTCAGGCGCTTTCGCTGCTACATCAGACTGCTGTAACTCAGGCGCTTTTCCCGCTTGATCAGGCTTAACGTGCTCATTCCCAGTAAGCGTCTTACCCGCTTCAACATCCCTTGCTTGTTGCTCCGTTGGCTGCCCTGCAGGAGCATTCTCTGGCAGTTCTTGGACCAGCTTTTCATCTTGCGTGACTGTCGCTTTCGGGTGCTTATACTCGTCAAGAATCCATTGATAGGTCTTGTTCTGTATGCGAAGCCTTTCAATGTCGATTCCGTTCGCTTCGAGCGATTCAATCTGCGTTCTGAAAAACTGCTCAACGTCCTGCCCGCCAGTCATTTTCGCTTCATTCACCCACATGTAGATTGGCTTTTCATTTTTACTGAAGCGATGCAGCGTTGATGCAACGACGTATTCATTAAAAGCAGGGTGGTTTATGTCGCGCGTTCTCGCTGAGACGGTTCCGTTCGGTGTGATTTTGACAAAGGGTTGATTATTCTCATCATTGATAGCGAAATGTGAAGGCTTGAACTTGGCCTTGTGGCCGTTTTTTTCAGCAACTCGCTCAACAGCCTGTCTGAACGTTTCCTCCAAATCCTCGTTAGCTTTGTTTTTATCGAACACCTCATCAACGTAATCGCCCGGCTTGAAAGGTTCATCCCCAAATGTCACTGTCGGCAAATCACGGCTGCGGTAGTCGTAGCGGTGGTGTTCAAGCGTTTTGTGATCGATGCTTTCCTTCTGTTCAGCCCTTTGCTCATTCACTTGCTCTGGCGCAGTTTCATCGCCATTCAACGCTGACCCCACGGGAAACGCATTCGAGAATTTGGTATCGAGTTTTGCTTGCGCGGCCTGCATTGCGGCTTGCGTGTATTGCCCATCAACGACTTGACCGCTTTTTTCTTTTTCTTGTAGATCTTCACTCATAATTAATAATATCTGTTGTTACTCGTAATTATACCATTTACAAAAAATGAAAATTACGATTAACAAGAAATAAGCCTTGCTGTAGATACAAAATTTTGCGGCAGGCACGCTACAGGGACAGCAAGAAGTATTTCATAACATGAAAAGTCAGCAGGACGGATACCGGAGATAAAGCCCCTGAAAGAGGCTTTTATAAATCAAAATTTAGTGGTAGGCATCCCTGTGAAAAACAATGTTACCAGCATAAGAACAAAGTCATGGAAAAATATAGTGATGGGTATCATTCCCAAAAACGTCAATGTTATGTATTTATAAACCCTCGCTCTCGCAGAGGGTAGGAGCTTTGCAATCTTGTAGAACACATAAGTCATCACTACGAAAGCAAACAACCCGTAAACGCCATGCCACTTCCATGACGCTCGTGTATTTACGAAAAGAAAAAAGAAAGCATAGCCGCCAAACCACATCAGAATGCCTGTAAATACCGTATAGAAAAATTTATCTTCCGATAAATTTGAGTTTCTTCCCTGCCTCTCCCTTCTATTGACTTCGTTTACGTTCTCAATCTCTGCATCAATTTTGAACGCATGACGGCCCCCTGCATGGTCGTAATAAGCACCGTCACGCTTCTTTGGTTCTTCATCCATAGTGGTAGCTCCTTTACCCGAGTGGTGGCGGATTGCCCGCAGGTTGATTCGCGTGCGATTCTAAACGTAATGAGATTACGGATCGAGATCGAAACGCATGGAAGATGAATATGAAGGCTGGCTTGCATCGCGTCCTACGCTCGTAGAAGACCGTAGCCACCCGAACTATTGGCGGAATCGGGCAGCAGATTTGAAAGCCTCTGCAGGGGCGCTATGGCACGCAATGGGAGCGCAGGATGCAGCCATCGCAGCAGAACTGGGCTACGCACCTGGTTATCGAATGTCTGTGGCTTGCTGGCCGGTCTATCACATGCTTTGTGGCCTATCGCTCGAACTCATCATGAAAGCTGTGCTGGCTCAGCGTGGGCTTGCACCGGACGAGTTCAAAGGCCACAAATTTGCCAACCTACATCGCTTGCTGGGCCTTCCTCTGAACAAAGAAAAAGCGAAGCTCATGGCCTTCTACCAAGACGCATTGGTATGGGCTGGACGCTACCCTACACCGCTTGACGCAACGGATGAAAAGCTGATGAGCCACTATGAGCTTGCAAGCGACATACTGATGAAGCCGATTGAGATGGGGCAGCCGGGGGTTCTGAAATTCAAGGTGTCGAGCGGCGCAACCGACTGGGAGCAGTTCACAGCACTGTGGGGCAGCTACGCCGCTTTGTTCAGCGATGCGTAGCAGTCACACCTCGATCTCAGCCCAATACAAATGCTCTCTGTGCCACGCAAGGTATTTGAGATGCTGAGGCGCAAGTTCCACACTCAGATCTGCTGAGCAATTCAAGATTGCTCGGTCAGCATCGGACAGGTATGGCGAAATCAGTATTGCTCCCTCGTCGTCAAACGAGACATAGCCCTTGTCAAAAAGGGCATCAAGGCTGGGATTCAGCAGCAAGCCGTTGTAAAGGTCCAGACGTTCTGTGTTGCTCGACTCTCTCCACGGCTTGATGTGAGAGGCTTTGAGAATGTCGATTTGGCTGCAACCTGTGGCCGAACATTTGCCCCAGTGCTTAACCAGTTTCTTTCGAAAAGCGCCCTGCCCTACTCGGGCAAGAATGAGCTGGCTCTTCTCTGTTTCAGTAAGCATCGCATCAGACAGTATCTGCTGCTCTTGCCCCTTTGCGATAACCTCTGAAACGTCATCTGTGACCCAGTATTTCCGAGTGACGCCGAAGCTGCCTTTCCTACTCGGAGCCACACCAATCGAGACACAGAAGCTTTCAAAGGCAAGCTGCAGGTTCTCATTCAAAGCGGGGTATGAGCCATAGATTTTGTTCAGCGCGATGTTCGTGTCGCTACCATGCTTTTCCCGGTTCGAGCTGTGACTGTGGACCTTGTTACCCACGTAGCCGATGAAGCGGGATGGGGCGAACGCAATTCCGGCATCAGTGAGATAAGGCAGATAGCACGTCCCTCGCTTGATTAGATCCCGGTAGACTTTCCCATCTCCATCTTCCAACGCTCTGGCACGGTCCAGCTCTGCAAGGTTCTCTGCTACCTGCTCTTCATTTACGACCAGATCCATTTGCACTCCCAGCTATCAAAAAGCCCGGCTCAGTGGCCGGGCGTGAAGGTCAAGAATTCCCAATGACCGCAAGCAACTGCTCGCGAACGCTTCGGCCTTGCTCGTCCTTTTTCTGAGCCATTAGATACAACCCTTTCCCTGCTGACTTTTTGGCCCACAGCTCGCCAATCAGGCGCTTCTCTTTACTGTCGTCATTGCTCACACGGTCGCCGCCCTTGTATTCCACCACGAGCAACCGACCGTCTTTGAGCTTTACCACAAAGTCTGGGTAGGTTCGTTGGGTCGAGGTAGGCATCCAAAACTGAGTCGAGTGAACAAGGTTACGGACCCAAAAATCGACATCCTCAAGCAGGTCGATGGCCTGAGCACATTCGAACTCTTCACTGACGACACCTTTGGGCGTCTTCCAAGGCAGCACTCCGGGGAATGGGTAGTAATGCTTCTTAAAGCGATACGAGCCTTGGTAATACGAAGTGGCTGGATAGAGAGCCATGTCCTGTGGATAGGTAAAGGCACATCCGGGACCATCAGACGTAATTAGGTCGGCATCAGCACTGAATAGCGCCTGCTGGAAGCCAGCGTCATAGGCCTGTTTTTTTACCAGCAGCAGTTGCTCCCCGAGCTTACGACGCAGGATGAACTGACCTTTCAGGAGCTGAGAAAGCGAGAAACCACGATCTTCCAGCAAGCTGGTGACAGCGCGCCGTAACCACTCACGAAGCACTGGCTGCTTGATGGAAGGTTCCCGAATTTCTTGATCCAGCCATCCAATCAAGTCGCCGGCAGTCCGATCCTGAGCAAAGCCCGGCAGATAGGTGTTCACATCGTCTTTGACGTTCTGAAATTGAACAGTTTTGTCATCGAGATAGACCTCGAACGTCATGCTGGCCTCGTCAAATTTGAACGACGATAGGTCAGGTGGCGTGGATAGCAGATCCCAACTGAAGGTAGCAGTAACAGCACCACGATCTACAAGCTCAAGCTCACCCTGCTCCATCACACACAGGCGTGGGACTTGAAAAACTATGTATCGCTCACTGGGGGCTTTGGCTGCAATGGTTGCCTGCTGATGACGTTCAACCTCAGCAGCGACCGCTTCCTTCGCTGCCTTGCCGGATACAGTAGAAACAATCGCATCAATAGTGAGCTGATCTACCTCATCCTTGACCTCAACTGTTCCGCCAAGGCCATCAGCATTTAACACAAACTGAACACGCTGCTGGTCCCGTTCAGGGATTTTTGAAAAGTCCGGGGCTTTTGGCAGAGTCAATTTGATAACCGGCAAATCCGGTGTTCCGGTCGAGCCACCTTGAAGATCTAACTCAGGAGTCTTCTCTTTCCGTATCGCTGCAGCAGCCTCCATCGGGTTAAAGCCGATGTTGATGAGCGATTGGGTAAGCTCACCTGCGGCTCGTCCAAAGCTATCCGTGGTTACATGAGCATATGCTTTGCTCATCGCCTCCTGCCGCCTCGGAACCGCGTAGGGCATTCGCAATACACGACCGAGCAACTGCTGAATATCTTTGTCAGACTTCACCTGCGCGACAGAGCAGAAGACGTATGCGAATGAACAGTCCCAGCCTTCTTTGAGCGCTTGCTTAGTGATGATGACCTCGATTGGGCAGTCCTTTGCAAACAGGTCTACGCCATCGATCTCCCGCTGAGTGCCAGTGGCGATAGCAATGGCCCTCTCATCAACATTGTCCGTGTCGATGAGATGCCTTTTTACCTCCTCTACCGTTGCTTCGCTCTTCGCGTTCTCTGCTTGAATCAGCAGGATAGGCCGAATGTATTCAGGCTCACCCAACGCAGTCTTAGCTAACGATTTCCGCCTTGCTACAGCACTGCTGACGGCGACCTGCCACTCACCGTTGTGCTCCTTCAGGACTACCGGGAATTTGATCATGTTCTCTGCCTTCAGCTCGAAGGCAGATACGCTCACCAGCACGTTCGAACTGGAAACGTCAGGCGTGGCAGTCAGCTCAACAACAGCTTTAGGTCCAAGACGCTCATACACCGTATACGACAATGGTGTCGTCGCGTTGTGGGCCTCATCCATAATGACTAATGGGCCATGGAGCTTCAGGAGGTTGGCAAACGATGCAACGGCTTTCCCACCCTTCCCTTTTTCAAGGTAGTCCAGCTTCTTCGACACACCACTGAAATGTGCTTCAAGATCCTCATGATGCTCGTAGACCTTACGGCCCTCTTCCTTGTCCACACGCAGAGCCGCAACTGTTGAAATCACAACACATACCTTCGTTATGAGGTCAGCCGGGCGGATCTGGGCAAAATCAGCAACGTCGAATACTGCTACTTGACCATTAAACGCATCATCCAGCTCCTGACGGTATGGATGGCGTGGGTTCTGAAAAGCTTCGAGTGTCTGCGTTTTGATCTGAGTGGTTGGCACCATCCACATGACCAAGGGAAATTGCCGCTCAAGGTATGAAGCGCCGCAAATGCGGATGATGTGCGCGCCAAGAATCGTCTTGCCGCCGCCCGTAGGGATACGCAGACACACGTAGGGGACCAATGGGAGTCCGGGCATTTTTTTGTATTCGTTGAGCAGGCCAATATCTACGTTGTCCTCAAATGCTTTCTCAGGACCATCCAGTCGAGATGCATCGAGGTATCTTTCTAAGCTGGCCAATGCGCGGCTTTGGTAGAGCTTGAGTGTATGAGCCATTCTCAACGCGCCTTAATATCGTAAGGGGTTTGGCGGAAGGTAATTTTCAGTTCCTGCAGTAGCTCTGGAGCCAACGCACAGGCTTCGCCGTAAACCACTTTCGGTCCATCAAACTCAGGCAATGCCCTGAAAATCCGTTTCGTTAGCACGTTTCCACCAGTGTTGGTTAAATCGCCAAGAATTCCGTTGAAAAGCAGATAGTAAGCGGTGCCGTGGTGCTCCCCCAGCAACGGAGACTTATCAGCGCTGGCGGACCTGGCCGTTCCCGTCTCAGCAAACCAGACGTGCGCCGCGAGCTGCTCGAAAGAAATGCCTTCCCGGATATGGCCTGAATCATCGAATACGGGGACTCCAAGCGTGTAATACCTAAACCCACCACCGCCAGCCCAATTCAGGTCTTTGGAAACACCACCTTGCTCACCGTCCACAACTCTCGCAAGACGAGGCTGGCAATGGCTCTCGGCATGGGCACCGACTTCGATCCCTATCCACTGCCTTCCCATTTTGTGCGCTACTGCTATGGTCGTTCCCGACCCGAGAAAGCTATCCAAAACGAGATCGCCGGGGTTGGTTGCCACCTCGAGAATGCGCTTCATCAGAGCTTCCGGCTTAGGAGTGGCGAAGTTCTCGTCACCGAACAGAGCTACCACTTCTTTCTTCGCGTCCTGCGTGTGACCTACCTCTTCGTAAGGCCAGAACGTTTGAGGCACGCGCCCCTGCTTCACTTCGGACAGGAAGCGCTTGATGGCAGGCACGTTCCCTCCATCCTTGCCCCACCAGATCCGATTGTCCTCATCCAACTGACGAAGCTTGTCCTGGGACACCCGCCAATACATGCCGTTAGGTGGACCGGGAATGACTCGACCGGAAGGTGTTGTGATGGGGTATACACCGGCACCGTAGTAATTTCGGGCTGACAGATCACCGGCCTTCCACGGCCCCCTTGGATCGTTATCTTGGTTCCGGTAGGCCTTGTCCTGCTTCTCAGTCCGAGGCATCGGGTTCGGCACCCATTTCTCAGCGTTCTTGGCGTAGACAAAAACGTAGTCGTGATCGACTGAGAAATGACGAGCCGAATTCTTAGGGGAGTAAATTTTCTGCCAGATGACAGAGGCGATGAAATTCGGCCTGCCGAAAATCTCGTCGCAGATAACCTTGAAGTAGTGGGCTTCGTTGTCATCCAACGTGACCCAAAGCGATCCATCAGGGGCCAGCAGCTCGCGGATCAGCTCCAAGCGTGGATACATCATCGACAGCCACTGAGAATGCTCAAGGTTATCGTCGTATTGCTCGAACGCTGATTTCGTGTTGTAGGGTGGATCGATGAAGACGCATTTCACCTGACCCGCATAGTAAGGCAGCAGGGCTTTGAGGGCGTCGAGGTTGTCACCCTGAATGAGCATATTGGACGAATCTGCCTCGCCATGCGAGAGATCAGCATTGGGGACCAACAGGCGGTAGGGAGCCAGAGCGGCACGAGTCAGGTCAGCGTCACGGTTGAACCAAGAAAGGAGCGGCATCGAAGGGTTCCAAGGGACGGCATTCAAACCTCACATTTTACCTCCCCTCCCCCAAACCATCCATCACTGATCTGGATACTGCTCCCACGCCATGCTTGCCAACCACAGGCACCCGTCTGGGCGATTTTTCACCCGGATGGGCTAAGCGGGTGTGCCTACTGATGTAATCTAAAGCTGAACATCGTAATACCGATCTTCTCCAGCTCTTTATAACTGAATATTTCAGCGTTCAAAGATCTTGCGTTTTTCGTCAAATATCCCTTCGGATCAAGATCATAGTCAATCACTGCCAGACAAATATTGTTTTTCCACGAACTCGGCTCGAATATCGTCAAGATCGTATAGCTCTTTGTCTCAGAACCATCAGCCACTGTGATCTCGGCATGGTCAGCCATGAAGCCCCTTCTGATATGAAAACCTCGGGTCAGCTCACCTTGCTTTTGCTTCAGCTCAATGAAGGACGCACCAAAATTCTCATAGTAGAATAGGCTTTTACCACTGAACGTAATCGGACCACCTATCAGGGAACTGCCATCGTCAGTCACCTTACCAAACGTTATTGACGAACGTTTTCCACTAACAAGCTTTTTTATAAACTTCTCAAAATTCATTCACGTCACCATCTTGCACCTCGACGACTACATTCTTAATCGTAAAGAGTGCTCTCACACCGACGGATTTCGGCGTGGCAGGCTATTTAGCCGCTGGTTTTGCACCCGAGTGATCGAAACTCGATTAGCCCCATCTGGCGTGCAAAGATAAATCAGACCTTCTTTTTCAGAACGTGCAGATACTCAGTCACAAATGCAGGTGAGTTCGCAGCCTTGGCAGCCCTGTAGCGAGGATGTTCCTGAGTGAAGCATGAGTATTTACCGTGAGCGGAGAAGATATCAGCTATCGCCTCTGGCTTCATTCGACTCTCATTTGAATAGCTCATAATCACGTAGCGAAAATCAGCCTTTTCAAGAATATCGTTCATCACCACTTTCGCTTTGCGAGAGTCAGACCATGGCGACTTATTCACATCCTTCCTCAGTCCGACCTTCCCCGTAATCTCAGGCTCATCGTTCTTCACGATGGTATTGAGCAAGTGATACATTCTTGAGTAGTTAAATGTGTAAGGCGGATCAAGATACAGAATATCTCCGCTCAGTTCCTCAATTGCACAGCTCGCATCCATACTGATGACATTGTTATTTTTGTTTTTCAACTCTGCCAATTTTAAATGCTCAAAAACAATTCTCTTTTCTGCTCGCGGGTAGATGCGCTTCAGATATCCGGCTGTGTGACCAGCCGTATTAGCGACTTTGTTTGCCGCTTCGAGAATGCAACCAAGCAGATAGTAATACTGCTTTTTGCTCAAAACCTTGATCGAACGTAAATATTGAACGTGCGTCACGGCGGCATCTATAAGCTGAGAATTCATTTCTGTAAAAAACATACGTCCGCCAGCCGGAGAATAGTTCTGATTGATAAACCCCTCAATACCGAGGCTATGATTCAGAAAATACAAATATCCATCCACGGATGCAGCTACAGCAGTGTCAGCTTGTAAGATATTCTTAAGTGTGACATACGAGTAGAACTCAATATCGTTAGCCGTCACGTTGAACCGATTTTTGTAAAACTCAGAGACTTTTCCAGACCCTCCGAAAAGATCTGTGAATCGTGCTTTGCGTTTCAAGCCAATTTTGCTTTCGCAATCAGTTACTACAGAATCAATAAAGCTCAATAGTTTAGTTTTACTTCCCATATAATTCATACAAACAGCACGGGGTGCCAACATCTGTCGGTTAGTGTTGCGTGACAGAAGGGAAAGCCACTTTTCAGGCTTTTGGCGTTGCATACAGCATCGAAACTGTCTAAACGTGGCACCACTGCCAATGCAACTTATGGATGGCTAATGCCACCTCTTATGATTTGAAAATCTCTAACTTGAATACAATCTTGCTTCGTTGCCCTAACGACGCCGTTAGCTCGTGCTCTACCATCTCGATTACAATCATGTTTCCCTCATATGAGAAGCTGCACATATCGAGCATAAAAGCTTCTGCATTGTCATCCGCACCGCTTTCAAATGAAAAGCACTGACGCTCTTCCAGCATCAAATCAGCTCTCTCACCAAATAGAATTATGTTGAACCCTGCAAAACACTCATCTCCAGCGAACCTGCGAAACCCAAAAATCTCAAAACGGTCTCTGTTACTTTCAAAGAAATCTGATGGCTTATAGATAATTTTCTGAAGGCTGCGCAGAGGGTGATCGACAGTCATAACAATCGTGTCGAACTGGCTTTTCATAATATTTTTGATAGCGTTCATTTTTACAAATTCTTCTACCCGCAAAATCGCAAGATAGAAAGCCGCTTATTTCAGGCTTTTGGCATCGCACTCAGTATCGAAACTGATTTTAAAAATGGCCCGACTGCCAATGCGATAAAGAGAATCGAAATTCGCTGTCTGCGTTTCGATGGGACAAACGATATCACGACGATTTCGGATGTCAATCTCACAAAAAAAGCAAGAAATTGTGATAAAAATCTTCAAAGTAAAATTATGAATCTAAAATAGGTGCTTTTCTGATTTCCGAGGTGATGCGCTGAGGCACTGAAAAGGACGAAAAGCCCCAGACGGCGGGGCTTACAGGGGTATCTTTAAAACTAAATTGAAGGTTTTAAGCCGAAATTCAATTGCTGTTTTTCTGAAAAACGCCGAGCATCGCCCATTAATGATCGAAAAACAGTCAACGATCAATAGACCAAACCCGACGAACGGTAGCATTATTTATGTCTTAACCTGCCTGTGTTCGCCATATGCTGGATGTAGGGCGCGAGCTTTTCGAGGTATGCGTCCAGAAATTCATCAACACTCACGTCATCCCTTCCAGCAAATTTTTGATCCATCGCCAGCTTTGAAGCTGCCAAAACCTCTTCGAAATGCTGATCTTGCTGTCGCGGCATCTCAGGCCCAATCACAGCATGCAAGCTCTCACGAGCTACAGCAGCATCGTAGAATTGATACTCGTAGATTTTTTGAACATCCGACTCGTCAAACCAGAAGTCAAAATTCACCTGCAGCTCAGTGCCTTTCGTAGGGTCGATAGCATACGAATGCTTGAAATCCTCCCCCTCATACTCATTGCTGAGAGACATGACGATACGAACCACCCCGAAATACTCGAGGTAGGCTTGCACCGTCCTTGCGTCTTTACTGCCCTTCACGCAGATGCAGTGAATCGGGACGCCAACCGGGCGGTTGATTAGAAGATCATTGTGGTAGTAGTGGCCAAAGCAAGGCTCGCCATCTCCAAGCAGATAGCTGCCAGCTCGCTCACAGATCTGTGGGTCGATGCCATTCGCCGATAGCAGCGCCAAGGCTGTTTTGATGAACGACTTTCCTACGCTCAAGCCACCAAAGCTGAATTCGAAATGAAAATAACCTTCCGGATACTTGGGAGAGGCGGTCGCCCCGGCCAAGGTTTTTTCGACATCCAGAGTCGGGTATTTTCGCTTCAGACCGCTGACGATCTGGCGGGCCTGCTTCATGTCATTTGCACTGATTTGGAAGTGAACACCGTCTTCACGCACTTCCTTGATGATCTCCGGGGCAAAAAACCTCAGCTCATTTTTGTCATAGATGAGCTTTTCGCCAGCGCTCGTCTCAATGACCTCTGCTCGGTTCTCGCCGCGATCCCTCACCACCCTGAAGAAAAGGGCCAGCTTATTGAGCTGCTTAGCCAGGTCGTTGTCCCACGTCTCACCTGCTTCACCATTGCATTTGCGGCAGACAAATCCTCTGACCTCACGAATGCCGCCGATGGAATTTGGGATGATGTGCTCGCCTGAGTCGTTCTCGGCGGTTAACGGCACTCTGCATAGATAGCAATCCATAGCGCTTACTCCTTTGAGATTCATCGGGCTTTCCATGCCTTCGGAGCCTTTCTCAAAACAGCGTTGAACGTGCCGCTCATGCTACCGCTTATCTCGCACTCGGACGCATACAACACACACACCCGCTCATCTCCATCTCTGAACAGCTCTGCATGTCCACCAGCGAAGGCCACTGATGCACAATCATCACCGTGCGCCACGTTGATGCTCACGTCTCTGAACCGAACAGAAAGCGTGCCATCTCCGCCCTTCTCTACCACCCGTAGGCTGAAATCCCCCACGAGGACACGCAGACCCGGTTTGTCGTCATCCACGTTGCCCAGCACACGCGCCGAGTAAACCCCGTCTTCGCTGATCTCAGCGAAATAGACGAAATCGAATTTCTTGAACAGCTCTACGACAGACGACTTGAAATCAGCACAAAAGAAAATGTTCATTGATAGCGAATTCACGAGTTAATGGTTGCCGATGCATGCAGAGACTGAGCTGAATTCTATCACTATCACAACGAGCTGAAAATATTTACAACCAATCATATCTTAACTGCTAAAACAGAGAAACTGGAATGGTATAATTACAAAAACAATAATAGATAAGATGACATTCAGAAATATACTGCCAGCACTGCTGATGCTTTTTACTATCTCAGCATATGCAGATTCAGCAACAACAAGCATGAAAGACACGAGCAAATGCGGGTTGCTTGAAAACTCGAAGCTAATTGATGGGCATGCTATGACTGTGTGCCCTCAAAACGTCTACATGCAAATCAAGCAAAGCTTCCTTGGAGACGACGCCCGAGCTTTTCTCAGAGATAGCTTCGTAGATGAACAAAAAAACCTGAAAACAGATTCACAGCGATTCGCTGATGAAAGAAATCAGGCTGCATTCTCTATTGCGAATAACTCATTCTACAAATTTTCTCTATTTTTGAGCTTGATAATCTCAGCATTCATCTTCGTCAAGCTAATGATAGAGATGGTGAAGGGTGACGTGGCTTTGGGTTCCGGCAAGCGCTACTCACTCGTGCTGTCCGGGCTGTTCAGCCTATTCGGCATCAGCATGCTCACTCCCATCGGCAACCTTTCAGCAGGCCAGTATCTGGCCGTTGGGGCCGACAACATAGGCGTAGCGTTGGATCAGCCGCTATGGCAAGGCAATGCTGCACAGCTCCAGCGAGGTAATCTCGAAACACAGACGAACGATGACATTTATGACTCGGTGTTCAACCATCCGCAAACCCAATATAGGGCCGAAGCCCTTACAATGTCTGCATTGACGCACTCGTTATTGATTCGTCGCAGCAGCCAGTATTACAGCAACTTTTCGCATCAGAACAAGCAAGACAATTACGAGAACATGATTCCCATTTCAAAAATTGTGAAACGTGAAGGGAACAAGCTGAAATTTGAAGTAGAAGATCCTGAAACACCCGGCCTCATTGCCTATTCTGCCGACCCCTATGTATTCAACTACGTGAAAAATGGCGGTGTTCAACAGAACACATGCTTAGCTGCGATTGGCTTTGATAAGAAATATTCAACACGCAGTGACATAGACAATATAGAGAACGATGTTATCGAGTTGAAGAATGACATTGTGCAGAGCTGCATCACTGACACCAGCACTCAGCAATATCAAGCGTTTCTCACATCAATGCTCAGCATGTATGTTTCCAACCTCACATCTAACTGGCTTGAGAAGACGACACACGAGCTATACACCAGTGGCAAGGCAGACGAGCTTGCAACTATCGCTATGCACGCTCTCTGTGCAGACGACGAGGGCTACAGACTCTCAGCGAAGGAGTTCATCAAGACCCACAGAACTGGGGATTTCAATTGCGTCGGGGCAGACTGGAAAGTGATGGGAGATGCAAAAGACGCTTACAGCTATCAAGTGGAGCTGAGCGGCGAGTTGATAAAAATCGCTTTTGCTTATAAGACAGGACTCTTGAAGATTCAAGGCGCATTGCTCAAAGCTTTTCAAAACCCTGACTCTGATGCAAAAGGGCTGTCCATCGTCCAGCAAGGATTTTTGGGAGCGGTGCAGGATTACAATCAGTATCGTGATGATCAGCTTTTCTCATCAAACTTCCTCAGCAATTTTAATGACAATAGCCTTGGCACCTTCATTACAAGCAAATGCGTGGGCGGCTGTGTCGATGAAAAGTGGCTCAAAGTGCATGCTAACTATTCTGAAGAAGCAAATCCATTCAACGTGGGAACGTTCATCAGCACAATGTATATGCAGACTGGGTGGAAAGAGGATAGCTCGCCAACGCTCGATGCACAGGCTATGACTCAGACATTACTCATTGAGAACAGCGGCAAGAACAAGCAAGCTGAGACGTATGAGAATGCTTCGATTCTCGCGCTTGAAAACCCCAGCAAGACATATAATCGCTGCATGAATTCGAGCAACCATGCCGGATCATGCCTCGCGATGTTTGGCTCTAACATGACAACAATAGGCATACAGCTCAAAGAGCTGGCGATGGGAGTCAAATTTGCGGCAGGAGTAGCAGCCCGTATCAGTGACGAGCGCAACAAAAACCTCCTTAATGTGAAAGATAATGCTACGGCTCAGGTCGGAAAGAAAGCTAAGGAAGAATCTAAAGCGCTCACAAGCGTTTTTGGAAGAATTGCACAATACATGAATGTGATTAGCGAACTGACTGATGCAATTTCTACTCTCCTCATCAGCATAGGACTCGTGATGTATGTGCTTATTCCTGCCCTCCTTTTCGCACCATTCCAGCTCGCGGGGACGATTCTTTCTTACTACGTGCTGATAACCATCTTATTCATGCCAGCACTGCTGCTCATGCTATTTCGCTTGAACGATGCAAACAACATGGTTGCCGTGGGTAAAAATGTAGCGAAATACTTCGGCTTTCTCATGGCACATCATTTAGTGCTGAGCATAGCATTCATCGGCTATATAACGCTTTCTGATATCGTATTGAAGAGCTTTTATCCAGTTATTGAGGTTCTGATTGGTTCTATCGTGGCGTTGATAGGTGGAGAGTTCATGCAGTTTGTCGCTATGATGATGATACGTTTAGCAATGACGTATTTCCTACTCATAACTTGCCTTTACATAACGCTGAATTTCATAGCAACAGCACTGTCGCCGCTGAACACAAACCTCTTTTTTATCAGCTATATCGTCAGCTCAGTCAGGAAGCTCTCGGCTGTCGCAAACCTACTCGGAGGTTTCTTACCGGGGATGCTCACAGCATCGACAAAAGGAGTGGGATACAAAGCGTTCGAGCTTGCACGAAATAGTTTCAGAAAAAGGGGCGACTAAGCCCCTGATTGGAGAAATGCAAATGGTATAATTACAGAAACAATCATATTCAGCAATGAAACACATATTTGCATTTATCACGTTTGTATTGCTTCTGAGCACTACGAATGTGTACGCACAGCCTCTATCTCAAACCCTGAGTGAAGGGCTTGGCGGCTCAATCAAGCTTCAACAATCGCAAAGCGAAGACCAGAAAAGCTTAGATCCCGTATACGGCTTGAACGAAGCACTCTATGGCTGCTCTCTGTCCCAACAAATGAAGATCTGGCCTGCCTTCGACTCGACCATCATCGAAGAATGCTATGGCAAGAACAACATCTTCAACTCTGGCGCAGCCAACATATTTTCGGCAGCAGTGGCGGGAGTGGCCGGGCTCTTCGTAGCGATCCTTGGAGCCGTGGGTGGCTGGCTGTCCCTAACGAGACTCATAGACGTTATGAGCGGCAGAGCGAGCAGACAGCAAACGCTCACGTTCACCCTGCTCATTCTCTTCATTGTGCTTCTACTAAAGCCAGTGATTCGCACCGCCCCAGAGACAGACAATGAGAGCTGGAATCAGAACAAGATCTCGGCTTTGACGTTCATCCTCAGCCCTGTCTTCGTCGCCACGCTGCATGCTATCGAAACCTACCTCACTGAGACGAACGAAAAGGCGGTGATGCTCTACCCTCCCATCAAGATTCCTGTGTATACGAATGGCAAGGTCCAAGAAATCTACAACATGATTGATTTCTTCGTCTGCACAGCGGAATACCCTGACGACGGAAAGGCGCAGATCGACTTTTTCAGCGTCGATGATGAGGTAAAGGGTTACAAGCAGGTCGGCAAATGCTCGATCAGCATCAGCTTCAAAATCAATCAGCAGCTCATCGACGAAGCGAAGACCCAAGGCCTCATCGACTTCAAGCAATACGCTATTAACAACGCCAAGCAAGCCATCACAGCTGCAGCGGCTGATGCGAATGCCGTAGCACGCAACATCGCCAGCAAGGCTCAGCCGCTCGCAGGTAAGGAGCTTGATCCGTTCGAGGCCACGAAGCTCGTGGACGGTGACGAAGGCTCCTACAACCTCAACGCCATGTCAGCAGCCGGGATCGGGGATTATGCTTGGGCAGCCTCTGAAAACATCAGCAAGCGCCTTGCTGAAAGCCTAAACCACTACCCAAACCTTGATGAGCAGTCGCTACCAGCCAGCCGTTCACCTCAGTTATGCGTCCATACACCGGGAGGGACGAGCTTCTTCAAAAATGCTGATGCTGACGAGAGCTTGAAAGCGTGCATGCAGACCATGTGTGCCTCTGATAGCAGTCAATACGTGTGCGGGGCAGCGATAGCGTATGCAGCGCAATACCTCGGCCAGAGCTTCTACGAGCACCCAAATTTCTTCACGATGTTCAAAAATTTCATGGCGAGGTTCTACGACTCAGACGCATTCATTGAGAGAGCGCATCTGACATACAACAGCCTCAGCATCGACAGCACAATAAGTGAAGGGCTGTATGAGCCATTGCGAATCGGGAACGTCGCCTTCACCGTGCCTTACGAGCACATTCGCAATACCCTTGATCATGACTGGTGGTTCGAGAATGGCTTTGACCTGTTCGGCTCAGAGGTCATCCCCTCTGACTACAAGCAGGCCATTTACGACGCTTTGACCATTGGCCCTGATGGCTTCTTGGGCATAGTCAGAACGAATTTCTGCCTCCAGAACCCAAACACCAACGATGCCGAAGGTTCAGGGTTCTACTGCCCATCTGTCTTCAAGACCATGCAGATGCAGGGTAAGCGCTTCCTCGCAGCCGCAGCGTATCTCGAAGCTGGAGCAAGGGCAGCGAAGCTCACAAGGAAGACTCCGGTGGACAAGGCATCCGCAAGTGCCGCAGTGAAGCAAGGCGCTGCGCTCGTGGGCGAAATCACAACGAAGATGGGGATGAGCAAAGCTGCACTCATCGCTCTCGCTGCGCTGAACGAGAAGACCGAAGACATGTATAGCGAGTATGGCTCGACGCTGGGCAACGAAGAGATCTACGCGCTTGCGGCGCTGTTCATTGTTCCTGAGCTTGCAGACACGATGCATCACGTAGCGGTTTATCTATGGGGGGCAGGACTATTTTTCACTATCGTGATACCCATGACCGTAGCGCTGGGTGTGCTGGGCATGTTCATCACGTTCCTCGTAGTCATCATCACAGCGCCGATCAAAATCATCCCATTCGCCGTTCTGCTTTTCAAAAATGAGGGGGTGAATCAGACCTCTGATTTTTTCGAGCCATTTGATGACCTGCTTGTTTTCTTCCTGTCTGTGGTGGGCTATGCCATGTTGTTTACATTCGGGCCGATGTTCATCGACACGCTTTTCGCATACAGGGTTTTCGATCTGGACCGTATGATGACTTTAAACCATCAACTGCCCGTATTCGATGGCATCGTTGGTGCTGTAAAAGCGACGAGTGTCTATGTGATTTTCTTCTTGATTCTGATAATCAACATATGGGCCATCTTCAGGATTAGCATGGGCAGCTTTACAATCATCAAACACATTGCTTTTGGGGATAAGCATGAATCATCAGGCTACTATGAGCACGCTGAGCTTCGCCATAAAAAAGATGTTATTTGAAAAGGGCGAATGCCCTTTTTTGCTGAACGCATTTAAGACTATTCAACAGCCGCTGCTACGCGTGGACACGAGTTTGCCATCGGCATGACCTTGTTCAGGAAAAATTCTGATTCTGGAAATAATCAGACCTCAACATAAGACATCCACTTAGATAGCGAATTTCACTTTCTTAAATGGTATAATCAGAGCATCAACAAAATTCATCGCACATGAACGACAGAGAAACAGCACTCGCAGCGCTACAATTCAGCGCACAGAAATTCAAAGCACTGAAATCCTTCAATGAAATAAAATCCTATTACGCACTCATTGCAGTCTGCTCTATTTTTCCTGCCCTATATGGGCTGGTGATATTTTGCGGGCTTTGCTTGGCTTGGTCGAACAAAGGGCTAAAGCGATTCGTTATTATCCCGAATTTTCTATCCATCATTTTCTTTTTTATGGGGATATTTGTCACTCTCAACCTAATTAACGTTTTCACAGGCCCAGCCGCAGCAATCAGCTCGACTGGCACAATATGGCTTTTGTCATTTATGCTAAGCTCCTCCGTCTTTGGCTTATGCTTTTTGTTTGCGTTGAGACTTAGAAAAAACAGAATGAAGAAAATCGCATTTGAGATTGAGGCTTTGCTTGCAATCGTTGAGAGTAAAACCGATGCACGATGACATGACTTATTTTTAGGATAAAGCAAAACCACCAATTGACAGATGGTATAATTATAGAAACAATAATTTCAAACCATGTATACATTGCATCAAAAAATCACATACTTCATCGACTACCTCGATGATGATTCTAAAGTCACCCAACAATTCAACTACACAATTTCATTTGACGAAGACCTTACCGCTCCACTCAACCTCCCCATAAGCGCATTCCAAAAGCACAACGTTGATCAGGCATTGGGGAAAGCGTATGACTACGAGCAGCCTCCCGTCATCACTGAATACCTCTGCACGCTTCATAACGAGTCAGTCGTCAAGAACGTCTATCGAGTGGCGTATGACGTTGCGGCACACTTCTACGAAGCCCCAACTGCAGCAGAGAGTGTCTATGTCGTGCGTTCAAAAGAGGGTAATGAGCTGGGCATCAATGCGTTCAACATCAAGAGCCGTTACAACCCACTGAACACGACCGTTCTCGACTCAAATGGGGCGAGCCTGATGGAGGTCATTCATTACTACCTGTTCGAGCCAGAGCACGCCTTCGGAACGTTGCAGAGCCTGATTGAATCGCCATTGCTCGAAGAGCATCTCACTCAGTTCAGGTTGCTGGGGTATTGAAATGATTTTCAACACCTCAATCTGCCTCATCGAACACGATGGTTCTCAAATCACTTACGAGCAACATCAGATAGCGCTCGATACAGACCTCGACTACACCCGGCTCTACGAAGTCTACTCGTTGGAGCGAAACGAGGTCGAATCATTCCTCGCGGTAAAAACAATGGACCAGATTTGCGACGATAGCCTTGCGGTCTTCCCAGCTGCCAAATTCGAGCTTGAGCTGCAGGAATATCACGTCCTACTCTACGGAAAACGCTACTTCAAATACCTCGTATGCCAAGACATTAATGGCTTCATGCTCCACCACCCGCACCTAACTGAAGCCCTGAACGACCTTGATGACTCAGTCGTCAAGACCCAATATCGGGAGCATGAGATCTCGCTTTACTCACTAATGGTTAACTACATTCAAAACTACGAGGGCACTTACCGATTTAACGAATATCTATGCCAACCGCTCATCGACGAAGAGTGTAGATACATAGACCTTATTGAATATTAGTAACCAATACAAAAAGAAAACTCCCTTTTCGGGAGCTTTTCTCTTTCAGCGGATCACTGAGCGATTTTGGCGAATGGCACTGTAAAGCTCACAGCTTGACTGCCTTTAAGGCCACCAACCTTCTTCGCACTTACCTTCAATGAGCCCTCAACGTAGATGGCACTGTTTATCACGTAGCTCGATGCGTTCTCCTGTGTGATGCCCCCAAAGCCAGCATAGGCATCAGCAAAATGCGGTGCATCGCTGAGAATCACCTTGCCCCCGCTGACCTGCTTCCACTTAGCTGAGACGGTCTCGAGCTTCGCGATATTCGCTTTGCTGAACGAGTCGAGAACGATGTTGAGCTTGTAGTCGATTGATAGGTCAACGTCCGTCACTACGTCGAGGTAGCTTATCAAGCGGTCAATCGACGCTGTGTCGGAAGCCTTGACCGTCTGATTGCTGAGCAAGCCTTTAGCTGCAACGGCGCTCCCTGTTGTGCTGTCAGGCTGCACGGTCGCTGAGACGCATGTGTTCTGCGACTGCACGTAGTCTTCTCCATATGGGTAAACCGTGCTGCCATCCGTCTTCTTAGCTTTGATTCTGTAAAGCTCGATGCTACCTGTCTGACCCGCTGGGCACGCTTCTGTCTTCGTCTCTTTGTCGAACGTGTCGATGTCATTTACGCAGTTTTCTATTCTCGAAGTCTCGATGAATTTTGAACCTGACAAGCCATACGTCACGGTTTTCCCAGTGACGATGACGGCTCCAGCTTGGTCGTTCGGGCATACTTCCTCATGGCTCGTTTCTTTCTCTTCAAGCAGAGCATCTTCGAGATCTTTGCATGTGTTCTCTTTCACGCTCTGTAACCAGCCCGTGTCGTTGCGAGTCTCCCCAGTCGAATTGTTGATCTCATAGTGGCGATTGTAGGCGTATGTCACATGCCCAACCTGAGCTTCGGCGCACGTCACAGTCTCTGTCTTGTAGTCATCCACCGGCTGGAATTGGGTAGGCTCCGCACACGCGGCTTCACTGCCATTCAACCATTTACCAAAAGCATCTACGTCACTCTGGCTCACGCCAGTGAGCGTGATGACGCCACTCGCATCAACTGATGCAGCCACAGGTTTAAAGGTATCTTCTTGCCCTTTCAAGCCGTATTCAGAGCCTTTCTGATAGACATTGAGCGTGCCTTGGCGCACGTTGCCAGCCCCAAACAAGCCGCCCACTGTTTGCCCAGCCGGACAAGTGAATGAGACGCTCGCAGTGCCTATGCTCGCCCATGCTGGCTCTGGTTGGGGTTCAGGCTCTGGCTGCGGCTCAGATGCAGTCGCTACACATGTGCTCTCGGAGACTGTCCAATCTGAAATAGCTTCTCTGGCTACCTCGGTGCCGCCTTCACTGGTGACTCTGACTGTGCGTGATTCTGTCTTCGAACCAGACTCACCTACTTCGCAGGCTTGTGCGCGCGTCTCTATGACGATTGCGGAGGTTCTGACAGGGGCACATGCTTGTTGACTATCAGCATCCCACTCGCCGTGATTATCGTCGATTACGGAGCCGGGTAATGCGTAGTCAGGATCTTCAAAAAGACTGGGATAGTCGGTCATGTTGAAAGGCGTGAGAGCACCGGTTTTGCCGTCTTTTATAAACTCAGTGACGTTACCATTCTTGTCGCTTTGGCTCCAGATTGGGACTGTTCCCCACCTTGAGTCATAAGCACCTTCAACACCGCCAACTGTCCAGCCCTTCGGACAGTATTCGACGCCGTAAGCATCGTATCCGAAGGCAAGCGGTCGGGTGTAATCAGCGGATTTGCACGTTTCTGCAAGCGTCCCATCCATCGTCCCGCCCATTAGCTTTACCTCCTCAGGCGTGAACACAGGAAAATACCTCGACCCATCGGAATTAACAGTCATTATGACTTTATAGAGCTTCCCATCTGCTGTGCTCCTTCCGTAATTAGAAAGGTCGTTCGGCTTAATTTCTGCAGAGTTGTATGAAGAAATTAGAGGAATGGTGCCTGTGATATAATTTCCAGAGTTCGAGCAATAGATGCTCGACTTATTCTCGAATGAGAAAGAATTGTATGAGGCATCCTGCTCAGCGGTTGGTGTAGTAGCGAAGCCATCTGCAAAGGCTTGCGATGAAATAACAGCTGAAGCTGCGATTGTTAATAATGATATTCTGTTGCGCATTTTCTATAATATTGTTGTTTCTGTAATTATACCATTTACCTTTCTCAAATCATGCCAATAGCAAATTTAAATAAAAATAAAAAAGCCCTCCGAAGAGGGCAAACAAAATATCAAAATGAAGTCAACAACAGCCAGAAATTAAAAAGGTCAGAATCAAAGTCAAATCCAAGCTGTTAATTTATATTATCATTTAAATCATCAAAACTTTCGAATAACTAAATATTTTTAGCATTATAATAAAAATCTCCCTTTCGGGAGATTTTACGATTCCATTTGCTATACTGAATGTGCCAACATTTTAATTATAACAATGCTTCAACAGAATCAGTATAACACTTTATTTGGAAACAACTGCGCATTAATAGAAAAAACATTAGAAAAATACAAATCTAATCTTCCATTGAAGCCATTCTATACAGATAACTATTTCTACGGTAAGAAAATAGCCGGGCACAACGTCGCTCTAAAATCGAGACATATCCAGCCAAATAGTAAAACCCATATCTATTACATGCTGTTCGATGTGGACAGACAAACGGCTTCATTCGATTGGAACGACAGAAACCTGCCCTCCCCTCATCTCGTGGTGATAAACCCTGACAACGGGCATGCTCATCTAACATACATGCTCGAAACGAGCATCAAGAACGATGTGACTGGGCGTAAAAAGCCATACAACTATTACTCAGATGTGGAGCTTGGCTTGGCGATTAAGCTGGGTGCTGACCTTGCTTACAATGCAACGCTCACAAAAAACCCCTTCAACAAAGGGTGGAGAACACTTTCGTTTGAGAGCGAGCCTTATGACCTTGGATACCTAAATGACTTCGTTGATACGGACATGGTGGCGGCTCATAAGATATCGAAAAAGCAAAAGGAGCAGGCTGCTGGTTACTCAACGAGTCGCAACTGCATGCTATTCGAAGCACTGAGAGTCTGGGCTTACAAAAATTTTATGCATGACGAATTCTATTCAAATCTCGAAAGCCATGCAGACCTTCTGAATAGCTTTGCGGCACCGCTGGGAGCTAACGAAGTCCGTTCAATCGTGCGCAGTGTCTATGACTTCGTAAACAAGAATTTCTCAGAAGAGAGACTGGCTGAATTGAAAAGCGAACGAGCCAGACAATCTGGCTTGAAAGGGGGTGGCAGGCCAGTGATTCACGTAAACAAGCCATGGGAGCTGGAAAGCGTTCCAGCATCGACGTATTACTACAGAAAGAGCAACCAAACGACCGAAAGCACAGAGTCCAAGAAGCCATGGGAGGCGATGAATATCAGCCGCAGGACTTATTACAACAGAAAAAAAGAGGGATTGATTTGAGAATTGCACTAAAAGTTGGAATTAAACTATATCAGGATAATAGCCGTAAGGGTGTCTTGGAAATAGCTTTTTCCTGCTAAATCCTCTCCATTTTCCTGAAAAGCACTCGCCTTTTTAAAAAAACCTCAATAACTTCTTCCAATAAAAAACCCTTGTGAACCGCATCATCACCCTATCTGGCTTGGAGATTAAAGATTCCTAACCCGCAGCCGATAAAGCGGTTGGTTGATACTCCATACAGGGATAGAAAATGCAAATCGAAGGTCCGAAAAACCCCTCGCTTCAAGCCATCCTCGACAAAATCGAGCAAACTCGTAACTACACACCAAAGGTAGGCATCTTTGGTAATTCCGGTGTAGGAAAATCGAGCCTTTGTAACGCGCTGTTCGGCAAGAACGTTGCCAAAATCAGCGATGTTGAGGCTTGCACTCGCGAACCTCAAAGCATTTTCATTGGCTCTGGCAAAACCGGCATCGAACTGATTGATCTGCCGGGCATTGGCGAAGACCCTGCCCGTCAAAAGGAATATGTAGCTCTTTATGAGAGCCTTGCGCCTGAGCTGGACCTCGTGCTGTGGACCATCAAAGCCGATGACCGCAATTACGCATCGGGCCTTGACGCTCATAAGCAGATATTTGGTAAGCATGAGGGCTTGCCAGTCGTTTTCGTGATTACTCAAGTTGATAAAACTAACCCGCATCGTGAGTGGGATTGGACTGAGTTCACACCAAGCGAAAAGCAAGTCTCGAACATCGCAGTTAAAGAGCTTGACGTTTCTCGCCGCTTCAACATTTCTGCAAAGAATATTATTTCTGTTGCGGTGGGTGAAGAAAACCCTAACGAAAAATACAACGTTGTTGAACTTGTCGATTTGATCGTAGAGGTTTTACCCAACGAAAAAAAGTTCTCATTTGCAAGGGAAGCAAAGGAAGACAACGTAAGCAGCGAGTCCCGGCAAAAAGCCGAAAAAGGCGTGTGGGATAGCATCAAAGATTTCGCCGGTGATGCTTGGGATACCGTAAAAGATAAAGTCGTTGATAAACTTATCGAATCAGCGCCAAAGGTTTTTGCTGCTGCCGCTTCGTTTGTAAGCGGTCTTTTTAAAAAGTGGTTCTGAGTCTAATAAAGGGGAGCTAAGCTCCCCTTTTCAAAGCTTTATTTAACCCTTCACCTGCGCATTATGGTGCCAAGCGTTTATCTCTGCAATTACTCCCCACTGTCCGCTTCGTGAGAGATACGCCGGATGATATGTTCTAAAACTGAGAACCGGCAATGTAGGGTGTGAGAGCATCGAGGTCTTCTCCATCTCATATTGCTCAAAGCCCATCAGCTCGACACCCGGAAAAATTGCATAAAGATGGGCGTTATAATTCGGTCCTGTGAAGAAAATAATCGACGTTGGTGCAAGGGCTTCGATTTCAGCGAGTAACAATGCAGAGCCAGCTTCACGCAGAAGCGCCGCCTCTTCGGCACTCGCATTCTCGTATACGCTGCCATTGTCCACAGACATTTTGAAAAGGTTGGTCCACAAAACCGCAGTTTCCGGCCCCTCGACCTCTTCACCCAAGGCGCTTCGGACGCTCCGGTAGGCTCGCCAAAACGGACTGTTGTAGTTTTCTGGCTGCTTGCGTGCAAACTCGAAGTCTCGATAGCCAGCAGTCAACGCCTCAACACCGTTATGTGTTTTCTGAAAGTCAGAGAAATTTTCTATTGGTGCTTTTAGCTCAGGATAATAATCACCGGGATACCACTCCCACCCCAGCGTCTCCTGCCCGACGACCAAAACACGCTTTTCAGCATTTACCCAAGCATCTGAAACGCTCAGCAGGAGGGGTGGAGATGTGCGCTCAGCAAGGTCCGCTGGTAGCACTGCATCACTCTTGAATTTTTCATAAAGCGCGTTCAGCGTCGTCTGAACATTCTGATTTACCGCCACAATCCATTCCTCGCGTCGGTTACTTCCAAGTTTTTGCTGATCCCGAAACCAGCCTTAACACAGTCTCTACACCGGCTTTCATTCTTTGAGCAGCAGCAGGATTCGCAGAGTGAATCAGTATCGCAGGGGGTGAAAAGCCATTCAATGCCACCTCACGCTCAATCCACAGAATCACGTCGTAGCCGGTGCCGCGCTGATCATCTCCTAAGTCATGGTCGAGGCTCAGCAGCTCGACAGTCCCGGTCATAAGCAGGCTGACCACTTCATCGGGCCAATAGGCCCGTATCCAGCCATCAGGCGTAGGGCGTTCATCATCCAAAAAAACCTTCATCACGCTGATCCATTTGACATGCGATTGCGCAGAAGCCCTTTGAGGTGTCGATTTGCGTCAGGCCCGGAAATTATTTTTTTGCTTGGGTATTTCAGCAGTCATCGTTTGATACACAAGCTCGTAAATGTTCTGAGCGATTGACTCGTCAAAATCTATGCGAAAGCCGGTGATCTTGATTCCCTCGCTCGACCAGCTCCCACCGTCTGACGAGTCTGAGTAGACCCACCATATGGCTTTCCCTTTTTCGACAACGAACCAGTTCTCGTAGCCTGACGGCCTATGCTCACGCAACAGAGGCGTCGGATCACTCGGAGCCTTGTAGCCCCAAGCACGCCACCGGCTCACCTCTTCGCCGGCGCTACGAATGTGCGCTTGAATTGCGTCCCTCGTCAGCATCTCGGTTTTGCTCAGGTTAGGGAGATCTACCGAAAAGCTTTTCATACAGGTCATTTACCGTATTCAGCTTTTCGAACTGGCCTCTGTTCAACATTCGAATATTGGGCCTTTCCGCTTTTACGCCACCAGCATCGCCCTTCGTGTGTTTCGCGATTCTCAGGTGATCCAGACTTGGCAAGGGAAACCCCGGAGCCGCCCCATAGAAATAATACGGCCCCAGCTCGAGGGTTTCATTGCTGAAATAGACCAGAACCACGCAACCAGATGGTTTCTTTGCCAAGGCGATATGGATCTTCTGCGATGCCGTAGCTGATCCCACGAACGCCGCCTTGAGCTGGATATGCCTGATGACCCCATTTGACTCAGCAATGATGTCGTAGCCTGAGTTATCGACTTCCGGCTTCGCTATCTCAAGGGTGAAGTCTTTGCTAAGCCACGAGAATTTCAGCAGCTCGCCGATGAGCAGATGCTCAATCAGCTTTTCACGATATGAGGAATGCAACGAGTGCTCTGACATTTTTCGTCCGAGACTGGAAGGTGCTCAGCGATCCTAACCAATCCAACCTGAAAAAGCATTTTGCGGCCTCTGGTGATGGCCGTTGAAAGAGGTGCAGCCAACGCCCTGCCATTGCGTTTCAGAGGCTTCTAACGCTTTTCCAAGGGCCAATGCCGCCTTGCAGTTCGATGAGGCTTGTAACGAGCCACAGCCATATAGACGCACGTAGTCAGCGGTTTTATTGCGTAGCTTCGCTGCAGGAGCAGGAGCAGAGCGGGGGTGATTCAGACAGGCACAAAAAAACGGCGATTTGTGCGTCGTGGGTAGCTACAAAAATTGCTACAAACCACTGCTACAAATCGCCGTTTCGCGACCTTCGTAAGTCATTGATTTACAAAGGATTTTCTATAATGGCGGAGAGATAGGGATTCGAACCCTAGGTACCGGTGAAGGTACAACGGATTTCGAATCCGTCCCATTCGGCCACTCTGGCATCTCTCCAACGGCGCGCATCATAACAGCATGATTCGTGGATGCAAAGCGCCTAAGCGATTTTTTTCCGTGCTATCAGATGCTTGCGTCGATTACAGCGGTACGCCGAGACGATTGGCGACTTCTTCGTAAGCTTCGATAACGTCACCGAGGCCCTGGCGGAAGCGGTCTTTGTCCATCTTCTTCTTGGTGTCCTTGTCCCACAGGCGGCAGCCGTCCGGGCTGAATTCGTCGCCCAGGACGATGGAGCCGTCGTGGAATACGCCGAATTCGAGTTTGAAGTCCACCAGCAACAGGCCTGCATCGTCGAACAGCTTGCTCAGCACGTCGTTGACCTTGAGGGACAACTCCTTCATGCGCGCCAGTTGCTCAGCGGTGCCCCAACCGAATGCCACGACGTGGGATTCGTTGATGAACGGGTCGCCCTTGGCGTCGTCTTTCAGGAACAGCTCGAAGGTGTAAGGGTTGAGCTTGAGGCCCTCCTCCACGCCCAGGCGCTTGACCAGGCTGCCGGCGGCGTAGTTACGCACGACGCATTCGACCGGGATCATGTCCAGCTTCTTCACCAGGCACTCGTTGTCGCCCAGCAGTTTGTCGAATTGGGTCGGAATGCCGGCCGCTTCGAGTTTCTGCATGATGAAGGCGTTGAACTTGTTGTTCACCATGCCTTTGCGATCAAGTTGTTCGATGCGCTTGCCGTCGAACGCCGAGGTGTCGTTACGAAACAGCAGGATCAGGCGGTTGGCGTCGTCGGTCTTGTACACCGACTTGGCTTTGCCGCGGTAGAGTTCTTCACGTTTTTCCATGATGGGCTCCGCTTGCTAAATGGTGGGCTAGGCGATGTGTCGCCAGTCGAGCCCTGAATCTTGATCGGCCAGTTGCAGCCAGTCCGGGTCGCACCCGAGGGTGTCGACAAAACATTGCCGGGCCAGCTGCGGCAGGTTGTTCTTGCTGCTCAGGTGGGCCAGGACCAGGTGTTGCAAGTCTTGCCAGCCCAACTCATACACCAGGTACGCCGCCTGGTGGTTGTTCAAATGTCCCAGCTCGCCGCCCACCCGTTGCTTGAGAAAGTACGGGTAATGACCACGTGCCAGCAGGTCTCGGCAGTGGTTGGACTCGATCATCAATGCATCCAGGTCACGGTAACCGTCCAGTACCTTTGAGCAGTAGGAACCCAGGTCGGTGAGCACGCCGAAACGCCGCTCACCGTCACTGAATACATACTGCGTCGGCTCCTGGGCGTCATGCGCTACGGCAATCACACTGATGCTCAACGCACCAATCTGCAGCGTCTCGCCACCGGCCAGGAAACCTGCAGGTTCTATGGGTTTGCGCATCCCGCGCAAGGTGCCGCGACTCAGGTACACCGGAAGATTGTAGCGCCGAGACAGCAAACCCACGCCATGCACGTGGTCGGCATGTTCGTGGGTCACCAGAATCGCGCTCAGCTGCGCGGGGTTTACCCCCAGGCGCAGCAGGCGCCGCTCGGTTTCCCGCAGGGAGAAACCACAATCCACCAGCACGTACGTGTCGTCATGAGCGACCAGCGTGCCGTTCCCTTGGCTACCGCTGCCGAGAACGGCAAAGCGCATCGGATCAGCCCAGGTTGTCCTGAATCACGCCCAACACTTTGCGTGCGGTTTCAGCAGGCGCAACGGTGTTGATGTTCTTCTCGACAGTGACTTGCACGCTCTCGCCAACCTTGCTCAGGCGAACCTGGTAACGCTCGGCGCGGGTCTCGATCTCTTCCTTGGTCGGCTTGCTGCCGAACAACTTGCCGAAGAAGCCTGGCTCGTCGTCTTTCTTCTCGGCCTTTTCAGCCACGTTGATGTAGTACAGGCCCAGGCTGCGGTTGATGTCTTCAACGCGCCAAGGACCTTGCTCCAACGCACGGCCAACACTGGCCCAGGCGCGGTCGAGGTCTTCACCCAGGGTCAGCACCACGTTGCCGCTGCCGTCTTCGGTGAGGCTGACGCGGTTAGGCGTGTCAAAGTTACCGGCGGCGAGCAGGGAGACCGAACCGCCCTTCTCGGAGATACGGCTCATGCTGGCCAACATCTCGTCGACCAGCGCGGCGTCAACGCCCATGTTGACCGAACGCGGGGTGAAATCGACGTTGGCAGTACTGCCGGCAGGGCGCTCGGCGCTGACCACGTAGACTTCACTGGTATTGCGTTGCACGCCGGGCTCGATACGCACACGCACACGGGCTTCGCTGTCGGCGGCTACACCACCGGCCTGCAGGCGCTTGGCCATGCTGGCGGACAGTTCGCTGCCGTGCTGCCACGCCGTGGTGAACTCGCCGGTCTGCGGACGCTGCTGATCAATGCGGAAACCGTTGTCCTGGAAAAACTGCACCGCCACCGGCCAGACTTCGGCAGGTGGACGCTGAGCGACGATCCAGCGGTTGTCGCCGCTCTTCTGCAGGCTGTAGTCACTGGCGTCAGCCACGGCCGAGATCGGCTGTGGACGTGGCACCACGTACTCACCCTTGGTGGTGTCGTCAGCGACGTTGCGCGGGATCGGCAGCAACGGGTCAAGGCGCTTGGCGACATTGACGTCAGGCGGCAGTTGCATCGGTTTGGTTGCTTGTGCTTCCAGGTAATCGCTACCGCGGTCACGGAAGTAACCATCCGGGCCCCAAATCCAACCGCAGCCGCTGGTGCTGGAGATAATCAAGGCAAGTGCGGAAAGTCCGGCCAATCGCTTCATGCGTAGTGCTTCCTCAATTAAACCAGGACGCCGGACTGGCGCAGGGCCTGTCGCAGCGGTTCGTGACAGGCTTCGCTGAGCCGGGTGAGCGGCAGACGGATACCGTCCGGCATCAAGCCCATTTCAAACAGCGCCCATTTCACGGGAATAGGGTTGGATTCGATAAAGAGTGTTTTGTTGAGCGGCATCAGCTTCTCGTGGATCGCACGCGCCTTGACAGCATCACCGGCGATGGCCGCGGCGCACATGTCGCTCATGGCACGCGGGGCAACGTTGGCGGTCACCGAGATGTTGCCTTTGCCACCCAGCAGGATCAGTTCGACCGCCGTGGCGTCGTCACCGGAATACACCAGGAAGTCGCTGCTTACGCCAGCCAGGATGTCCTTGGCGCGCTGCAGGTCGCCAGTGGCTTCCTTGATACCGATGATGTTCGGTACGGTGGACAGGCGGATCACGGTCTCGGCCTTCATGTCACAGGCAGTACGGCCGGGCACGTTGTAGAGGATCTGCGGGATATCAACGGCTTCGGCAATGGCGCGAAAGTGCTGGTACAGGCCTTCCTGGGTCGGCTTGTTGTAGTACGGGGTCACCAGCAGGCAAGCATCGGCGCCGGCTTTCTTGGCGTTCTTGGTCAGCTCGATCGCTTCACGCGTCGAGTTGGCGCCCGTACCGGCGATCACGGCGATACGACCCGCGACGCGCTTGACCACGAATTCGATCACCTGAATGTGTTCTTCCACATCAAGGGTGGCCGATTCACCTGTGGTGCCGACCGCCACAATGGCGTTGGTGCCCTCTTGCAGGTGGAAGTCCACCAGTTTGCCCAGGCTGTCCCAGTCGAGATGACCTTGTGCATCCATGGGTGTGACCAGTGCCACCATACTGCCCGCAATCATGCAACCGCTCCTGCCGGAAAAAGAGAGCCGTAATGGTACTGGCGCCAAGATGCTTGCACAAGCGAAGTACCGCGTGAGGATGCGTTCTGGGGCAACTAAACGATGGGCAATGCCATCATTGGACGAAAGCATGGGTTACAGCAGGCTGGAATCACGCCGTTCACGTAATGAAAACGCCACCTCCTATCCCTTGGCGGCGCTTTTCGCTACCCTTCATGCTTTGATCGATACGGCCCTCATGGTATCGACCGCTCATCGTTTAGGAAGGCTGCATGTCCACCCCCACAGTTCGCGAACAATTCCTTGTTATCAGTGCCCTCGGCGCCAACCCCATGGAGCTGACCAACGTCCTGTGCCGCGCCAGCCATGAAAACCGCTGCGCCGTTGTGACCTCGCGCCTGACCCGCCATGGCGAGTGCAGTGCGCTGGTGCTGCAGATTTCCGGCACCTGGGACGCCCTCGCGCGTCTGGAAACCGGCCTGCCGGGCCTGGCCAAGAAGCACGACTTCACCGTCAACGTGGTGCGCAGTGCTGCGCTGGAAAACCGCCCACAAGCCCTGCCTTATGTAGCGTACGTCAGCTCGGCCTACCGCTCGGACATCGTCAACGAGCTGTGCCAGTTCTTTATCGACCATAACGTCGAACTGGAAAACCTGACCTGCGACACCTACCAGGCGCCACAAACCGGCGGCACCATGCTCAACGCAACGTTCACCGTGACCTTGCCGGCCGGCGTGCAGATCAGCTGGCTGCGCGACCAGTTCCTGGATTTCGCCGATGCCCTGAACCTCGATGCGCTGATCGAGCCGTGGCGCCCACAAAACCCAATGTAAGGAAGAACTCATGCCGGTAGCCATCGACAAACCCGTGGCCGATTTCGAAGCCCAGGCCACCAGCGGCCAGACCTTCAGCCTCGCTGCACTCAAGGGCAAGCAGGTGGTGATTTACTTCTACCCGAAGGACAGCACCCCGGGCTGCACCACTGAAGGCCAGGGTTTCCGTGACCAGTACGCGGCGTTCAAGGCCGCCAACACCGAAGTGTTTGGCGTCTCGCGTGACAGCGTGAAGTCCCACGAGAACTTCAAGAGCAAGCAGGAATTTCCCTTTGAGCTGATCAGCGACAAGGACGAAGCGGTTTGCCAGCTGTTTGATGTGATCAAGCTGAAGAAGCTGTATGGCAAGGAATACCTGGGTGTTGATCGCAGCACGTTCCTGATCGACAAGGCTGGCGTGCTGCGTCAGGAATGGCGCGGTGTAAAGGTGCCGGGCCATGTGGACGCCGTGTTGGCGGCTGCGCAGGCGCTGGACAAGGCTTGATGCGTGAGGGGCGAACACTGGCTGTTCGCCCCAAGCGTTACAACAAAGGCGCAACCACCGGCTCTTTTCGCGGCCAGGCATCCAGCACGGCTTTGAACAACGTCGCCAGGGGAATCGCGAAGAATACGCCCCAGAATCCCCACAACCCACCGAACAACAACACCGCACAGATAATCGCCACCGGGTGCAGGTTGACGGCCTCGGAAAACAGCAGCGGCACCAGTACGTTGCCATCCAGGGTCTGAATAATGCCGTACACCGCCATCAGGTAGATGAACTGGTCACTCCAGCCCCACTGGAACAATGCGATCAACATCACCGGTACCGTCACCACCACCGCGCCGACATACGGCACCACCACCGACACGCCTACCAGCAACGCCAACAGCGCCGCGTAGTTCAGCCCAAGCGCAACAAATGCGATGTAGGTGACGCCCCCACAGATCACAATCTCGATCACTTTGCCGCGAATGTAGTTGGCGATCTGCCGGTTCATCTCTTCGGCCACGCGGGTAATGAGCGCGCGTTCACGCGGCAGGTAACCGCTGACCCAGCGGCCGATCATCGCGCGGTCCTTGAGGAAGAAAAACACCAGGATCGGCACCAGCACCAGGTAGATCATGATGTTGACCAGCAGCGGCAGGCTGGACAGGGAAAACGTCAGCGCCCATTGCCCGAATTTTCCGATCTCGCCACGCGCCACTTCAATGGCTTGCAGCACTTGTTCATCCGACACCAGGTGCGGGTAGCGTTCCGGCAACAACAGCAACAGTGACTGCCACTTGGCGAGCATCCCCGGCAATTCGTTGAACAGGGTGATCAACTGATGCCAGAGCAATGGCAACACCACCACGATAAACACCACCAGCAACCCCATGAACAAGGCGAACACCAGGCCCACCGCAACGCCACCCGGCAAGCGCAGACGCTCCAGGGTGGTGACCAGGCCCTGCATCAGGTAAGCCAGCACCATCCCGGCCAGCACTGGCGCCAGCATCCCGCCCAAGGTGAGCACGGCCGTAAAGGCCAGGAACAGCAGGACCGCCAGCACCACGGCTTCTTCGTCGGAGAAGTAGCGCTGAATCCAGTCTCGTAACACTTTGAACATCAATCAACCTCGGATGATGGGGGCAAACGGCTCAGGCCTTGCGCAACCAGTAACGGTACACACCGGCGGCGTCTTCTTCGTGCACTAAAGTATGCCCGGCCAACTTGGCGAAGGTCCGGAAATCGCGCTGGGAGCCAGCGTCCGTGGCGATGACCTTAAGCACGGCACCGCTGGCCAATTGATTGAGTTCCAACTTGGCCTTGAGCAAAGGCAACGGGCAATTGAGGCCACTGGCATCGAGTTCGGCATCAAAGGCGACAGCGTCGGTCATGGTTTACTCCGGACAAGCGATTGGGGTGCTTAGAATATCTGGTCCGAAGCTCAGTGTCCGGCTACAGTAAGCTCTTTGTCGAAAGGCTCTGTGCATGACTTTTTTGCGCCCTACCCTGCTGACGCTGGCCTGCCTGCTGGCCTCTCCGGGCTTCGCTGACGACCTGCCGTCACTTGGCGACGCCAGTTCTGCCATTGTCTCTCCGCAACAGGAATACCAACTGGGCCGTGCCTGGCTGGCTTACCTGCGGGGCCAGGTCTCGCAGCTCAATGATCCACAACTCAAGGATTACGTCGAAACCAGCGTGTACAAGCTGGTGGAAACCAGCCAGGTCAACGACCGACGCCTGGAGTTCATCCTGATCAACAGCCCGCAACTCAACGCCTTTGCTGCGCCGGGCGGGATTATCGGGGTCAACGGCGGCCTGTTCCTTAATGCCCAGACCGAGGGTGAATACGCCTCGGTACTCGCTCACGAATTGGCTCACTTGTCCCAACGCCACTTTGCCCGGGGCGTCGAAGCTCAGTCGCGCATGCAACTGCCGATGATGGCCGCGTTGCTCGGCGGGATTATCGCGGCCGCAGCAGGCGCGGGCGATGCGGGGATTGCCGCGATTGCCGGCAGCCAGGCAGCGGCCATCCAGGAGCAGCGCCGGTTCTCGCGACAGAACGAGCAGGAGGCTGACCGTATCGGCATTCTCAACCTGGAAAAAGCCGGTTACGACCCACGCTCCATGCCCACCATGTTTGAGCGCCTGATGCGCCAATACCGTTTCGACGCCAAGCCGCCTGAATTCCTGCTGACGCACCCGGTAACCGAATCGCGGATCGCTGACACCCGCAACCGCGCCGAGCAAGCCAAACCCGGCGGCAAGGAAGACAGTTTGCGCTATCAGCTGATTCGCGCACGGGTGCAGTTGCAATACGAAGACACCCCGGGCCTCGCCGCCAAACGCTTCCAGGCGCAGTTGGACGAGAACCCGAAAAACGATGTGGCGCGTTATGGTCTGGCGATCGCCCAGATCAAAGGCACTCAGTACAAAGAGGCACGGGAAAACTTGCAGCCATTGTTGGCCAAGGCGCCCAACGACATCACCTACAACCTGGCACAGATCGAGTTGGACATGGCCAATAGCCGCTTGCCCGACGCCCAGCAACGCACTGATCGGATGATCACCCAGTACCCCGGCAACTACCCGCTGAATCAGGTGCGGGTGGACTTGCTGATCAAGCAGAACCGTATCGCCGATGCGGAAAAGGCCTTGGACGGGCTACTCAAATCGCGTCCGGATGATCCGGATGTGTGGTACCAGGTTGCCGAGACACGTGGCCTGTCCGGCAACATCATCGGCCTGCATCAGGCCCGCGCCGAGTACTTTGCCTTGGTCGGTGACTTCAAGCAGGCCATTCAACAGCTGGACTTCGCCAAGCGCCGCGCCGGCAGCAACTTCCCGCTGTCCTCGCGAATAGATGCCCGCCAGCGTGAGTTGATCGAACAGGAACGCCTGGTAAAAGGGATGATGAGCTAAACCCATCAGCCACAAAAAAGCCCCGCCTTCGTTAACCGAAGGCGGGGCTTTTTATTGGGTTGCAGGCTAGCGGGTTACTCGGCCAGCTTGAACGTGATGAAGCTTGCACGCCCCTGACGCAGCACGCGCATCGACACCGAGCGATTCTTCGGCAACGCCTTGGCGATGTCGGTGAATTCCTTGGTGGAGTTGATTGCCTGGTTGTTCAGGTGGGTAATCACGTCACCCGGCTGCAGGCCGATCAAGGCAGCTGGGCCGTCCTGAACTTCCTTGATCACAACACCGCTCTTGAGGTCGAAGCTCTTCTTCTGCTCCTCGCTCAGCTCAACCACGGCAATGCCCAAGCGATTACTGCTGCGCTCGGCGCCCGGTTTGGCGTTGCCCAGAGCATCCAGCGTTGCGCCCTCTTCCGGAATCGCGCCAACGGTCAGCTCAACGGTCTGGCGCTTGCCGTCACGAATCACTTCCAGCTTGGCTTTGCTGCCGGCTTTAAGGGCCCCCACCAGATGCGGCAGGTCGGCTGACATGATGATCGGCTGACCATTCATGCTCAGGATCACGTCGCCCACTTGCAGACCGCCTTTGGCAGCCGGGCCGTCGTCCTGGATTTGCGCGACCAGCGCACCGGCCGGTTTGTCGAGGCCGAACGATTCAGCCAAGTCTTTGTTCACTTCCTGGATGACGACGCCCAACCAGCCACGGCTGACCTTGCCACCGGCTTTGAGCTGGTTGGAGACGTCCATGGCCACGTCGATAGGAATGGCAAAGGACACGCCCATGAACCCACCGGAGCGGGTGTAGATCTGCGAGTTGATCCCGACCACTTCGCCCGCCAGGTTGAACAGCGGGCCACCGGAATTACCCGGGTTGATCGGCACGTCGGTCTGGATGAACGGCACGTAGTTTTCGTTCGGCAGGCTACGACCGATGGCACTGACAATGCCCTGGGTAACGGTATGGTCGAAGCCAAACGGAGAGCCGATAGCGACCACCCACTGCCCGGCTTTCAGGTCCTGGGATTTGCCCAGTTTCAGCACCGGCAGGTCTTTACCGTCGATTTTCAGCAAGGCCACGTCAGAGCGCGGGTCAGTCCCGACCAGCTTGGCTTTCAGCTCACTGCGATCAGCCAGGCGGACGAGGATCTCGTCAGCGTCAGCAATCACATGGTTGTTGGTGAGGATGTAGCCATCAGGCGAAATGATAAAACCCGAGCCCAGGGACTGAGCTTCACGCTGACCACCGCCACCGCCACCACGCGGGGAGCGCTGTTGCGGCATGCCACGCTCGAAGAACTCGCGCAGCATTGGCGGCAAGCCTTCCAGGTCCGGCATCTGCTGGTTCGAGACTTTGCGCTCCGGCAGTTTCTGCGTGGTGCTGATGTTCACCACGGCAGGCGAAGCCTGCTCCACCAGTTGGGTGAAGTCAGGCAGCTCGGCCGCTTGCGCGGACACCGCCTGACCCAACACCAGCACCGTGGCGATTATGGATAGGTAAGACTTCAAACGTGGTATCGACATACAGCTCCCGTTACGACGAGCAGGGTTGAGCGACAGGGTTCAAGAAACGCCGGAAACTGCGATCGGCTTCCTTGTTCCGCGAACAAAATAAGGTCAGGACCTACAGGCCCTGACCTATAAAAAACATGTGGATTTTTTGCAAGTGAAAATAATGATCCAGAGATTTCATACTCATCGCTCCCAACCAAGCATAGGCTCACATTGAAAGACCAGGATGAACATAGGATTAACGACTCACGGCTTGGCGGCGGTCTTTTCGCCGCGCACCGACAGCGCGATACGCTCAGCGGTGCCGATAGGGATTTCGCCGACAACTGTCACCATGACTTCGCCATCGACGGTGTTCAGGCGACGAGACACGGCAACCGTCGGACCGAGCTGGGTGCGTGTTTCGCTCACACTCGCACCCTCGGTCGATTCAAGAAACACGGAAAAGCGCGCCAGCCCGTCGTCATACATCAGGCTGTCAACGGTGGCTTTGGTCTGGGTGTCTTTTCGCGAGATGCTGTTGGTGAGCTGGAAACCAGGGGGCAACCAGTCCAGGTGCCATGCCTGAGTGGCGGGCACTTCGGGCGCTTTGCTGTTCGAAACCGCTACAGGCGTGCATTCGCCGCTGGGCTGTAAATCGCGATCCGTCAGTGCTGCCGACGTATTCAGACGCGTGAACTGAAAGCGCTCCAGCAACTGGCCTTGATCATTGAGCAACAACGATTTCAGCGGCAACGCGGTTTCACGATCCAGGTGCAACTCGAAGCCATACCGGTATTGATCGCGCGGAGTAATCGACACAATCACTGCATTACGACCAGCCACACGGGATTTGCCAATGACGGCCAGTTCGTAGAACTGAGTGAGTTTTAGCGGGTCGAGTGCGCGCGAAGGCGCGTCAGGCGAATTGCCCAGGCCGGCGACCAGTGTGCCACTGACACATTGAGTTTTTCCATTTACCCGCACCAGTTCCTGGGCAGAACCGTCGAGCTGCAACAGCCGCTCACGGACTTGACCGTCCTGGACACGATGCCAGATGTCATGGGTAGAAAAACTGCCGTTACGCTCGTAGATGAACGTACCTGCAAAGCTTTGCTGCTGCTCTGCACGCCCAAGTCGAGTCAGCCAGTCTTGGGCTTCGTCGGCATGGGCGGATAGTGCAAAACAACCACTGAGCAAAAGCGTAAGGAGCGGTATGGCGCGCATAGGGCCCCTTAGCGGTTTAGCGGTTTTCCAGGCTGGCTGCACGAGCGTATGGCAGAGCGCTTTCAGTGCCTTTCAGTGCCGATTCCTGTGCGTGTTGGCGCAGGTAGCCTGGAAGACGCTGGTCCTGCCAGCCGGATTGCCCCTGAAGTACACCATTGGCCATGGGACCTGTGGTATCAGAGCTTTCCTTGTAGCCGGCCAGTACCGCTGGGCCTTTGACTTGCGGACCGGCCATGACCGGTTGCTGAGTCTGCTGGGCCAGTTCGGCACCGGCGATTTCGTCCTGGTTGTACAGGCGAACACCGGCCAACACGGCAACAGTTACCGAGGCAGCTACTGCCAGGCGACCCAGGCTACGCCAAGGGCCACGAGCAGCTTTTGCCGGAACGGCTTCATCAGCCAGCGCGGCAGAAACGGCCGCAGCAATATCCAGACGAGGGATTAGAAGATCCTTGTGCATCACCGCCCGAGCGACTTGGTAACGAGACCAGGTATCACGGGTTTCGGCATCATCAAATGCATTGAGCACTCGACGAAGTTCCAGTTCATCCGCTTCGTTATCCATCACTGCGGACAGCGATTCCTGCAGGGCATCACGACTCATGGCGGTTCCTCTCTTGGCTGTCGCCGCTGTCTTTAGTTTTCCTGCAACAACGGTTGCAAGGCTTTGTCGATGGCTTCCCGGGCCCGGAAAATCCGTGACCTTACAGTCCCCACCGGACACTGCATGACGCTCGCAATGTCTTCGTAACTGAGACCATCGAATTCACGTAAAGTTAACGCCGTACGCAAATCTTCTGGCAGTTGCTGAATTGTGCGATGAACGGTGCCTTCGATCTCGTCGCGCAGCAATGCACGCTCCGGCGACTCGAGATCTTTGAGGCCGTGATCACCATCGTAAAATTCTGCATCTTCTGAACTTACATCGCTATCTGGTGGGCGGCGTCCGCGAGACACCAGATAGTTCTTCGCCGTGTTGATGGCGATGCGGTACAGCCACGTGTAAAACGCACTATCACCGCGGAAATTGCCCAGTGCACGATAAGCCTTGATAAAGGCCTCTTGTGCAACGTCCTGCGCTTCATGGGTGTCGTGCACAAACCGCACGATCAACCCGAGAATTTTGTGCTGGTATTTCAGCACTAGCAGATCAAATGCTCGCTTGTCGCCGCGCTGAACGCGCTCGACGAGCTGCTGATCCTCTTCCTGGGTTAGCATGAACACTCCTCGTTGTACTTGAAGGAGGCTTGCATAACTAAACGATCAGGCTTGCAAACATAGACTAGGACTTTTCGCAAAAGTTCTCCCCCTCCAAGCAAGTTTCCGGCATGCACTGATTTGGCACACACGAAAAACGCAGCGCGGGCTAGGCCGGCTGCGCGAATAATCTTGTCGCCGGTCTTCTGACGCGTCCAATGCTCCCGACGGGCCAATAAACTCAACGTTTTCCCAGCTTTCGGGCAACCTGCTATTGAGTCGGGGCTTATGCAAAAAGTTCCCACCTCAATAACCAGTCAGTCAGCCCCTCGCCGTGCACCGTAATTTCACATTGCCACGAATGCCCGGCTATTGTGCCGCTCCCCCCCTCTATATACTAGTGGCCCGTGTGACCCTTTGATTCGCCGATCCAGGCGTCCTGTTTGCGCCACCCCCTGTGGATCGCTTTTTGCGGAATCCTTCAAATGAGCCAACAGTTTCAACACGATGTTCTGGTGATTGGCAGCGGCGCGGCCGGCTTGAGCCTGGCACTGACCCTGCCCAGCCACCTGCGCATTGCCGTTCTGAGCAAGGGCGATCTGGCCAACGGCTCGACATTCTGGGCCCAAGGCGGTGTCGCGGCGGTACTGGACGACACCGACACGGTGCAATCCCACGTCGAAGACACCCTCAACGCCGGCGGCGGCCTGTGCAACGAAGACGCCGTGCGCTTCACCGTCGAGCACAGCCGTGAAGCCATCCAATGGCTGATCGACCAGGGGGTGCCGTTCACCCGTGATGAACACGCGGGCAGTGACGACGGTGGTTTCGAGTTTCACCTGACCCGTGAAGGCGGCCACAGCCACCGCCGCATCATCCACGCCGCCGATGCCACCGGCGCGGCAATCTTCAAGACCCTGCTCGACCAGGCCCGCCAACGCCCCAACATCGAATTGCTGGAGCAACGCGTCGCCGTTGACCTGATCACCGAAAAACGCCTGGGCCTGGACGGCGAACGCTGCCTCGGGGCCTATGTGCTCAATCGCGCCAGCGGCGAAGTCGACACCTATGGCGCACGCTTCACCATTCTCGCCTCGGGCGGCGCGGCCAAGGTCTACCTCTACACCAGTAACCCCGATGGCGCCTGCGGTGATGGCATCGCCATGGCCTGGCGTTCGGGCTGCCGGGTGGCCAATCTGGAATTCAATCAGTTCCACCCCACCTGCCTGTATCACCCGCAAGCCAAGAGTTTCCTGATCACCGAAGCCCTGCGCGGTGAAGGCGCGCACCTGAAACTGCCGAATGGCGAGCGTTTCATGCAGCGCTTTGACCCCCGCGCCGAACTGGCACCACGGGATATCGTCGCCCGCGCCATCGACCACGAGATGAAGCGCCTGGGCATCGACTGCGTCTACCTCGACATCAGCCACAAGCCCGAAGCCTTCATCAAGACGCACTTCCCCACCGTCTACGAGCGCTGCCTGGCGTTCAACATCGATATCACCAAAGGCCCGATCCCCGTGGTACCGGCCGCGCACTACACTTGCGGCGGCGTGATGGTCGACCAGCATGGCCGCACCGACGTGCCCGGCCTGTATGCGATTGGCGAAACCAGTTTTACCGGCCTGCACGGCGCCAACCGCATGGCGAGCAACTCACTGCTCGAATGTTTTGTCTACGCCCGCTCTGCGGCAGCCGACATCCTCGAGCAACTGCCACGCATCCCCGTGCCCGCCGCCTTGCCGCGCTGGGACGCCAGCCAGGTGACCGACTCGGACGAAGACGTGATAATCGCCCACAACTGGGACGAACTGCGTCGCTTCATGTGGGACTACGTCGGCATTGTGCGCACCAACAAGCGTCTGCAACGCGCTCAACATCGCGTGCGGTTGCTGCTGGATGAGATTGACGAGTTCTACAGCAACTACCGAGTAAGCAGAGACCTGATTGAACTGAGGAACCTTGCCCAGGTAGCGGAACTGATGATCAGGTCTGCCATGGAACGTAAGGAATCTCGGGGTCTGCACTACACGTTGGACTATCCAGAGCTGCTGCCAGAGGCGAAGGATACGATCCTTACACCCGACAAATGAGGCACGTTAGGAGCCATAGCGTAGCACCATGGGGCCCCAGTTTGTAACAGCTTTGGCGCACATTTGTCCCAACGCTGAGGTCCTTATCACCTGCCCGCAAGGGTCCTTATCGTGCGCCTGAGCGAGCATGCGAGGGCCTATGGGGGTAAGCGCGCAGGTTAGTAGTTACAGGTGGTCACTCAGATTTTTGTGCCAGATCCTCATGAGGTGCCCTTGAGGCACCCATACAGCCAGAAGGCCACATGAACACCAACGCAGGCCCGTAGGCCGCGCTAAACGTGTCCATGAAGTTGTCCTAAGAGTTAAGGGATCGGTGAACCGTCAGGTTTGTGAGACCGTATTGAGTGGCAATCTCAAGGATGCCCTCATAGGATTTAGGCCAGCCTCCACCACTTGAGTCGTTGGTGGCCCCTGACTGGAGCAGGGCAAAGCAAACGGCTGCATATGGGGTCAGGTGATCGACTTGTATCTTCGTAACCACCCGTTTGTCCTTGTAGGTATAACAGAGAGTAAAACTCATGGCTGGCCTTGCCGTAACATGGTCGATGCCCAAGCATAGCAACTAAACAGCTCGCCCACGAGGCCCATTACGGACCTCATGGATACAGCGGGTGTTACGGCTTGACGACCACACGGGTGATCAGCGGAAAGTCCACGACCTCTACTTGCAGTTTCTCAGTAGGGTCTTCAGGGTTTGCCAGCTTGATCCTGACCTTGGCCTGAGCCATTACGTCAGCCACACCGCTCACCTCAAAGTCCCAGCCCTGCACTCCAGCGTTACGGCTTGCATGAATCGCCCATACGTCACCTTCTTGATCATGGCGGAACGACAGCGAGGCAAAGCCCTTAGGCAGCATGAAGACGCCCCGGTTGGTGCCCGAGTAGAACTGAGTACGGCAACCCAACAGGTCCTCAACGTCATCCACGCCAGCACGCTGGGCGGCACGTTCAAGAACAGCTTGTTCGGTCATGTGCATCAGCAACACGAAGTCGCTCAAGGAGTTACCAACCGATTGGTTGATGCTCAGGGTCAAGGCGTCGATCCAGTCTTCAGCACGGTCGCGTGGCGAAGCACCCGCAATGGTGACTTCTTTGACCTCAGTGCTTGGGGACTTAATGAGGATGTCCACAACGGTAGAACCACAGGCCTTCTCGAAGTCGGCCAGCATCTTGTCCATCATCTGCTCCATGCCGTTGCCAGTGAAGCCAGCAACAACGTGGGCATCCAGAAGGGTGAAGCGGTGCGAGAAGAATGCAGCGGTATTGGTCGGCTCAGTGAAGATGAAGTCGCCGGCAACCGCTTCGCCCTTGGCGATAGTCGAGGTGTCGTAGATCGACTGGCGAGGATCGAACTCAAGGTTACGATTGACCATGTTGACCAATTGTACAGGGGTCGGCTCGGTTCCTTTCGGGCGGAACTCACAGGGGATCGCATCGACAGCGTCGTCGTGCCATTCGCCACCATTGAAGAATTCGTCCATGGCTTGGGTGATGACCTGAGCCAGGACACTTGAGTCAGTCGCCTGGGCGCCCATAGAGGCCTGGGTGGTGAACTGAAGGTTACCACCATTGCCCCATACGGCAGTCTCATAGGAAGTCGGCACGCTGTAGCGGTCGCGTTGGTCGCGGTGATCTGTAGATTTGGATGGGTTGGACATGAGATTGGTCTCCTGAAATAGAATGAAGTAGAGGTAGGTGGGCGACGTGACGGCGAGACTTAGCTGTTCTCAAGCCAATTAGCAGACGAGAAGTCGCTACGACCGTTGGCGCTACGAATGGCATTACCCATAGCTCTGTATTGGTCTTCACGGACTTGGCGCTTGGCACGGCGTCGTGCTTCGTCCAAGGGGGTGGACTCGTAGGACTTGACGCGCTCTTCATGCTCACGAGCCTCGCGTTGGCGACTCTCAGCTTCCTGCGCTTCACGGGCCTTACGGACCTGAATGGCTCGAATGACTTGAGGGAACGCAGCAGCGCTCAGACCAGCGTCCAGGTACTGGCTTACGATGACTTCCTGGGCAGGCTTATTGGTTCCCGCTGTGGCAATCAGGGTAGCCAGCATCACGCCCTCAGCGTAAGCACGGGCCACGACCTGACCTTGTACTTCGACAGTTTCAGGGGTTACGTTTTGGATATTCAGTTGCATAGTGTTGGGTCTCCTACATCGAGACATTGATTCATGGCCTTGCCGCATAGAGGCAACGTGACCAGATGGCAAGGAGTAGCCACACGGGCCTCTCAAGGTCATGATCAATATCTTCTGGATTTGGGTTAGTTAGTGCGATCACGGGTCTGTAGCTTGGCGGGTGTGATCCGGGTGCCGATGGCGGACGGCGGTAAGTTAAAGCGTGGAAGTGATCGGTTGGCGGGTTAGTGGGATTCGCATAGGGGCACGCATTACTGCATCGAGGTTCATACTGGTTGTGGTAGTGATGGACTCAACAAATGAGACCATGACCGGATTGGTCGCCTTCAGGTGTCCTATAAGTTTCTGGTAGTCCACTCCATATTCATCGTTGGTGATGACCTGTTCGCGGACATGCCAATCACGCCAGATTGTGCGCAGGGTGATCAGCTTTGTTCGAGTTGAAGGGGACATAAAGAATGCGTTGAGCTGGTCGGCAAAGGTCATGGCCGAGGCTCCCGCTGGTGATACGCATAGCGCTGACGCTTACGTGCCTCCCGATAGTAGTGAAGCCTCCGCTCGATGATGGCGCGACGATCCTCTTCAGGGACCCCGGCGAGCATTAGTTTCAGAGTCAGGCAAAGTAGGTGGCGTTGGCGGTTACTCAATGGCCTCAGATTTGAGGGCATTAACGCCTTCATCGGGTCACCTCCTTAGGCCGCTTGGCTTTTGCCTTGAGGGCCTTCGTCGCGACTACCCGTAGGTTGACTTCCTCGGCGTGCTTATTCAGCCAGTCGAGACCTCGCGGCTTGACCCGCCATCCCTCCTTGTTACCGAAGTCCGTCGAGACCTTCACGAAAGCACCGACCGCAAAGCCCTGTTTCTTCGGCCTTGGGGACCCTTCAGGGCTACCAAAGCTGTCCACTGGATAGACGAACCACTTCATCTTGACCAATTCAGCAAGGGCCAAACGGGGCTGCTGTACGCCCGCCACACGGCAAGCCTCAGTCCATGTGAGACCAGCGCCACGGGCCTTCAGGTCGAGGGTCGTAGCCTTGGGCATATTAGCGTCCAAGAGGGCATCTTTCTGACGCAGCTCACGAACGGCACTGTTACGCATGGCAAGGAAGGCACCCGCGACCATCAGATAAAAGTCGGTTGAAACCCACATAGCGTAAGCGATAGCCCCCAGTTCATCTGCGAACGAACCCACCTTGTCCACCTTCCGGAAATTTCCGGAAGCGAGCAGTTCGGCAGACACAGCGTTACTCCACTCGGACGGTCGCTTAGCCTCCGAAAGGTTCAAGGTCTTGTGGATCTCATTCAGGCTCCACAGGCCCTCGGCGTTCGGCTTGAAGATTTGACCCTCAATCACAATGGGCAGCAGGTCGGTCTGGTTGTTGGTTAGCATAGTTGTCGTGTCCTTTTTGGTAGTGCCCTCCAGGTCGCACCCACAGCCGAGCATCCAGACCCCGACAAAGGGACCCGACGTGGCATGGAAGGCACTATCAGAAAGACTGGATTGATGGTTGGCCCAGCGACGGGCGTGTGTGACCAGGGAATGGCTGCTGATATTTATTTCAGAATAAACCGAGCTGTCCCTGTTATTGTGAGGGTTTTTAAATCCACTTGACGAACCGCTTCGATTCCTTTGGGAATGATGAAGTCCGTACCGGATGGCGAGACCCGTGGCAGACCCAAAGGGAGGGAGTTCCTTATGGGATCTTAAAGTCCACTCCATGAGTAGGGATTATTTTGCAATAGCAAATCCCTTCACCCTGGGTCCACCTTCATCCCAGGGAGTCCGCATTGAGAAACTCAGAGTTTTACCCCCCAGACCTTAAAGAGCTGGGTCATAAAGGTTTCTTTTATATTATCCGGCGTTAAGTCTGAAAGGCCCGGAATAGAGCCTCCGAGTCCAATTCAGCCTTGATTGAAGGGTACCGCTCGACGTAGGAGGCGATCCCATGAGCAGCATGTCGGGCAGCCTTGGCGATGCGCTGTGCGGTCCGTAAACTGATCTCGCCGGTCTTGCAGGCCTCCGCCGTGATCTCCGTGGCGAACAACGCACCGATGACTGCACGGGCCTTTACGTTGATCTTGCCATTCGTAACCCCGGCACTGGTGATGATCGACCCCGTGATGATGTGATCGACCCACGGCAGTAGGTTAGGCAACGCGAGAAGGTACATGTAGGCAGCTACTGGATTAGCAAAACTGGTCTTGGGTCTGCCACGGACTGAATTGGCTGGCTCGACAGCTTCAGCAGTTGGTTCAACCTTTGACAGGGTGACATTGCCATGGTCCGCCGCGAGGCGATTATCAGCCCTACGCTCAGCAGTCCAGGCTTGATACTGCGCTTCAGGATTCTTGGGCCTGACCATCTCCCTTTGAGTGATGACCTCGCCCGTGGTCGGATCAGTGTGGAGGATGTGCCCCGTCTCATAATCAACGTGACGGTGAAGTGGTCCGGGTTGAGTAAGCAAAGTCATAGGGTGCCCTCACAAGATCAAATTGGCGACCGTTGCGGCCACCGTGTTCTTGTGAGGGTTTTTGGATCTTCATCGAAGGTGTAACTAAACCGTCGCTCAGGAAAAGAGCTTGTACAAACCGAATAACCCGAGGGCGACGAAGATATAGAAAGCTATCTGCACACCCTTTTTGGTGACCTTGCGGTTAATGACACCAAGCTCATCGAAAAAGTACGAAACAAACGTATTTGAGTCAACGTCCATCTCGTCGCCGGTTTCCCAAAAAGCAGCTATAGCCTCACCGTGTTTAATTCGCGCAAGGTTCGAGGTTCGCTCGTTGCTGTCTTCTAAATTTATCTGATCTTGAATGAAACATTGCCAAGCCATAATTCGAGCTGTTTTTTCACCAAGAGACGGAATTCGATCCACTACTATCGCGCGCGCCTGTAGCTCGCTGTTGACCTTAGCAATTCCGTATAAATCAAGGTTTCTCATAGCCGACTCCATTCAATTTTCAGCAATATCATAAGGCCATACGGAACGCGCTCACCAGAGCTTCCGCCATCCGTTCAATAGCCACGGCGCTCCCTGCCCCATACAGGTCATAGCTAATCGAACCTGAAGCGTGTCCCAAGATGGACTCAGCGGTCCCCACAGGCACCTCAGCGGCCTTCAAGGCACCGGCCAGAGAGTGACGCAATGAGTGGAAGGTCTGGGTCCGATCAGCGTTCAAGCTTAGGACATCTCGTAGCGCACCATTAAGCACGTTTGAGAACTGACCAGCGCCCAATTTGAACAGCCGGGAGTCGGAGCTATCGACAAACTCACGGAAGGCCTGAAGGTCGAAGCCATAGGCACCGTCAGTTAGCGGTATGACACGCAGAGCATTCTTGGTCTTGGCTGTCTTGCCATCGTTCCTATTGATGTCGATGACCCACACGCCCCCAACCTGCTTAACGTCAGCCTTGGTCAACTGCCTCAGCTCCTCAATACGGGTCCCAGTGATCACTCCAAGGGACAACGCCCAGCGCTGCCAAGCGTCCACTGGAAGCGACTTAGCGTAAGCCATCAGGGCCTTTACTTGATCCTGAGAGAACGCCTCACGGGAACTGTCAGCGTCCTTGGATAGCTTCAGTCCCTTATCGAAGCCCTTGGTGAGGTACCCGTTATTCACAGCCCAATCCATCACCGTTGATAGCCGGGTCATTAGCTTATTCACAGTGGAACCTTTGCGGTCCTCAAGCAGTTTGTCCCGAAGGTTCTTCATGTCTTCCCGAGTGTGACCCCGCATGTCCAAGTCGCCCAGGATCACGCTGATAGCCTCACACGATGACTTCACGTCACGCATGGTGCTGGCCTCAATGCTGTCTTTGCGTTCCTCCATGTACAGCGCAGAAAGGGACTTGAAGGTCAAAGCTGGGGAAGCGTTTACAGATATAGGCAGGGAGAGGGCCAAAGGCGTGCCACAAGGTTCCCCATTGAGGTCCTTCACGATCTCGACCAGCTTCCCTGAACGCCCCCGCATACGCTCCTGTGAGGCCTCAAGGATCTCAAGTGCCTTGCTCACTGCCCGTTGCTGATTGATGCTCAAGGGTAGCTTCGCGGAGGCCTTACGAAGCGCCAAGTGATGCTCATCGTTGATCATCTCGTAAGCGACCAGTGAGCTGTCACCGTGTGCCATCGTCAGGTTGTACTCAGCGAACTCAATCAAGCGCTCACGAAGTTCGTCCCATGACGCCTCAGGGTTGTCCAAGTGGTAGGCCTTGAGGGTCGAGAGGATGTCTTCGGAGATGGTCATTGCGGTGGCCTTGTCGGTAGTCCTGAGTGACAGTGTGAAGAAGCCCTTAACGGTTCCTTGAGGGCGAAGGCGAAGGTAATAGCGACCAGACCGGCGATAGTGGTACGGCTTGGCGAGCGCAGTTTGTAACAGGTTTGTCCCGCTTTGGGAGCGGTGGTTGACGGTCATCGGCTGAAACCCCTGTATCCATTGGGTTTAGCCTCATAGGGTCGAGTTCTACAGCAACTATAAGGTCAGCCGCGATTTGATCGAGTTGCGCAACCTGGCCCAGGTTGCCGAGTTGATGATCCGCTCAGCCATGGAGCGCAAGGAAAGTCGCGGCCTGCATTACACCCTCGACTATCCGCAGATGTTGCCTGAGGCGCGCGACACTATTCTGGTGCCAACCACCTACGGCGGCTGAACTTCAAGCGCACCCGCAGGCGCCGATGCACATCGGCGGCCTGCGAGTCCATCGGCACACAGATCGAACGCACCCACCATTCGCCCTGCGCCCGGTAGCGCAGCACCACGATGAGCGGCAACGCCAGGCTATCGGGACGTAGCTGAACACTGTGCCAGCCCCGCTCATGACTGAATAACTGCCAGCCGTCTTCATCACGGCGCAGGCCACGAATCGACGAACGGTGGGTGAGCAGGATATGTCGCGGCAACACCCACGCGGCGTGAGCCAGGCACACCAAGATGCCAACGCTGGAGAAAGGTAAATCAACAACCAGCAAAGCGCCCAGCGCAAACAACTGGGCGAGCAGATACGCCGCCAGCAACAGCCGAGAGGCCTGCCAGCGGCATTCGAAGCGATTACTTGGGCTGGACACGGTCCAGAATCTTACGAACCATGCGCTGCAGCTCCGGATCTTCAGATTCGGCGCGTTCCATGAACCAGCCGAACATGTCCTGGTCTTCGCAAGTCAGCAGCCGCTCGTAGAGTTCGCGATCCACCTGATTGAGCGTCTTGTACACCTCTCTGGTGAAAGGCACCAGCAACACGTCCAACTCCAGCATGCCGCGACGGCTGTGCCAGTAGAGGCGATTGATTTCTACTTCTTCGACCATGGAGCGCTCCTCAAATAGGGCGCAAGTATACAGCCCAGACGGCAGTGGAACAGTCGGCTTTGGTCGCCCCATACGGAAACTATCCATTTACCGAACGCCCCTCTATGATGCACGCATGACTTTTTGACCTGCGATGACCCATGGCCGACTCTGCTTTTTTCTGCGCCCTGCACCACGAAGGCGTTCTCGCCGTCCGCGGCTCCGACGCTGCCAAGTTCCTGCAAGGGCAACTGACCTGCAACCTCAACTACCTGAGCGACACCCAGGCCAGCCTGGGCGCGCGTTGCACGCAAAAAGGCCGCATGCAGTCGAGTTTTCGCATCCTGCTGCAAGGTGATGGCGTGCTCATGGCCATGGCCACCGAACTGCTCGAACCGCAACTGGCCGATCTGAAAAAATACGCGGTGTTCTCCAAATCCAAGCTCACCGACGAAAGCCCTGCCTGGGTCCGTTTCGGCCTATCGAATGCAGACCCGGCCCTGGTGACTCTTGGCCTTGAGCTGCCGGCCGAGACCGACAGCGTCGCGCGCACAGATACATTGATCGCCATTCGCGTCTCTCCCACCCGCGCTGAGCTTTGGGTGCCGGCCGAGCAAGCGGAAACCGTACGCAATCAATTGGCTAGTCAACTGCAACACGCTGACTTGAATGAATGGCTGCTGGGCCAGATCCGCGCCGGTATTGGCCAGGTCATGCCGCAGACCCGCGAACTGTTCATCCCGCAGATGCTCAACCTGCAGGCCGTCGGCGGCGTCAGCTTCAAGAAAGGCTGCTACACCGGTCAGGAAATCGTTGCGCGCATGCAGTATCTGGGCAAGCTCAAGCGTCGCCTGTACCGCCTGAGCCTCGATGCGGCTGAACTGCCCGAGCCAGGCACTGCGTTGTTCTCGCCCAACCACAACAGCGCGATCGGTGAAGTCGTGATCGCGGCAAAAGCTGATCAATCGATTGAACTTCTGGCCGTGCTGCAAGCCGAAGCAGCCGAGAGCGGCGATGTGCACTTAGGCACTCTGGAAGGACCCGGCTTGCACGTGCTCGATGTGCCTTACCAACTGGATCGCGATAAAGAGATCCAGCGTTAATCGCCGTACCTTTTTGCAACACCCTAGAGAGCATGAATGAACAAGCTGGCGGAAAAAGTCCAACAGGCTTTGGTGAAGGCCATCGACAACGATGACCTGGTTCTGCCGACATTACCGGAAGTGGCCCTGAAAATTCGTCAGGCCGCCGAAGACCCGGAGATCAGCATCAGCCACTTGAGCAAAGTGATCGGTCGCGATACCGCCCTGTCGGCGCGCCTGATCAAAGTGGTTAATAGCCCGCTGCTGCGCGCGACCCAGGAAGTGACCGACCTGCACACCGCCATCACCCGGCTGGGCACCAACTACAGCAGCAACCTGGCCATCGGCCTGGTGATGGAACAAATCTTCCATGCCCGCTCCGAAGTCGTCGAACTTAAAATGCGCGAAGTGTGGCGCCGCAGCCTGGAAGTGGCGGGTGTGAGTTACGTGTTGTGCCGCAGCCACAGCCATCTCAAGCCCGACCAGGCGGCCCTCGGCGGGCTGGTGCATCAGATTGGCGTGCTGCCGATTCTCACGTACGCCGAAGACCACTACGAACTGCTCGCCGACCCCGTCAGCCTCAACCATGTCATCGAGAGCATCCACCCGTTGCTTGGGGACAAGCTGCTCGGTGGCTGGGACTTCCCGGAGATGCTGGCGAAGCTGCCCGGGCAATACCTGGACCTGGAGCGCGACTCCGCGAGCCTGGACTACATCGACCTGGTGCAGGTCGCCGTGCTGTATTGCCACCGAGGCACCGACCATCCGCTGGCGAATGTGTCCGTTTCCGGCCTGCCGGCGATCCAGAAGCTGCGCCTCGACCCGTACAGCGAGGCCCTGCGTGCCGAGCTGGATGAAGCGCGCTCGATGTTTTACTGATCAACCCGCGATAAAACTCACCCGCACCTTCAACCCCGCCAACTCACCGTCATGCAGGCTGATCTGCGCCAGGTGCGCGCGGCAGATCTCCCCGACAATCGCCAGCCCCAAGCCTGAGCCCATGCCCTGCTGGCTGCGGCGATAGAAACGCTCAAACACGCGGTCCCGTTCATCCAGCGGAATACCCGGGCCATCATCTTCAACTTCGAGGATGGCCGGCGCGGTTACCCGCAAGATCACATTCCCACCCGGCGGCGTGTGGGCCAGGGCGTTATCCACCAGGTTGCTCAGCAGCTCATTCAGCAAGGTCGGCTCACCGCGCAGCCACACCGGTTCGTCTGCCTCCAATGCCAAGGCAACGCCCCGTGCGTGGGCCAGCGGTGCCATGGCCATGCCCAGTTCCCGTGCCAGTTGGCTGAGGTCGAGCAATTGTGCGCCACCTTCGGCAATTGCCCGGGCGCCGTTTTCGATACGTGCCAGGGATAACAGTTGGTTGGCCAAATGGGTCAAGCGGTCGGTGCCTTGGGCGGCAGTTTCCAAGGTACTGCGCCACGTCGCCGGGTCACTGCTGCGCAGGCCCAGCTCCAGCCGGGCCTTGAGCGCTGCCAGCGGAGTGCGCAGTTCGTGAGCGGCGTCGGCGATAAACTGCGCCTGACGCTCAAACTGGCCGCGCAAACGCTCGGTAAAATGGTTGAGGGAGCGCACCAGCGGGCCGAACTCGTGTTGCACCTCCACCAGCGGCAACGGCCGCAAGTCGTCGGGCTGACGTTCTTCCACTGCCGTACGCAGACGCTCCAACGGCCGCAGCGCCGCACTCACGGCATACCACACCAGCAGCAACGCGCCGACGGCCAGCATGCCCAAACGCAATAACGTATCGGCCATCAGGCTGCGGGCCATGCTTTCGCGCGCCTCATCGGTTTCCGCGACACGAATTTCCGCCATGCCATTCATGTTGGGTTCCGAGACCGCTTTGAGCAGGCTGACCACGCGTACATGCTGGCCCTGGTACATGGCGTTATAGAACCGCGCCAACGCCGGGTAGTCGTCGGTGCGCGGCGTGCCGGGCGGTGGACCCGGGAGGTTTTCGTAGCCAGAAATCAGCTTCTGATTGATGTCATTGACTTGGTAATAAATGCGCCCGGCGCTGTCGTAGGCGAAGGTGTCCAGCGCCACATAAGGCACGTTCGCGCTCAAGGTGCCGTCGACCTGGGTCAAGCCGGCCGCGATGGTCCGCGCCGAGGCCAGCAAGGTGCGGTCATAGGCGGTGTCGGCGGCTTCGCGACCATTCCAGTAGGCACTCATGCCGCTGGCCAGCATCAACACCACCAGCAACAGCGCCAGGTTCCACAGCAGGCGCCAGCGCAGGCTGCTGGGCTTATGCATCGCGGGCTTCCAGCAAATAGCCGAGGCCGCGGAACGTCACAATGGCAATGGGTTGGCCATCGAGCTTCTTGCGCAGGCGGTGCACGTAGATTTCGATGGCGTCGGGGCTGGCTTCTTCATCCAGGCCGAAGACCTGGGCGGCCAGTTGCTCTTTGCTCATCACGCGACCCGGCCGGGCGATCAGCGCTTCAAGCACCGCTTGCTCGCGGGAAGTCAATGTCAGCAGCTCGCCACCCACCGTGAAACGCCGGGTATCCAGGTCATAGATCAACACGCCGCACGCCTGCTGACGCTCGCCACCCAATACACTGCGGCGCAACAGCGCCTTGACCCGGGCTTCCAGCTCGGTCAGTTCAAACGGCTTGGCGAGATAATCATCGGCCCCCAGGTTCAGGCCATGCACGCGGTCTTTGACATCACTGCGCGCCGTGAGCATCAGCACCGGCAGATTTTTCCCACGCGCCCGCAGACGCGCCAACACCTCGAAACCGTCCATGCGCGGCAGCCCCACATCGAGGATCACCACCGCGTACTCCTCGCTGCTCAAGGCCAGGTCCGCGGCCACCCCATCGTGCAACACGTCGACGGTCAAACCCGTGCTCTTGAGCGCCTGGGCAACACTTTCGGCAAGTTGCAAATGGTCTTCAACCAAGAGGACACGCATGGTTTTTCACCTCATTCTGGCATGGTCGACGCCACGCTTTGGCGGGCAGTTTACAGGCGCCGCCTGCCCTGTGAAGCCCGAAAACATTGAAAGACAGCTGAAAGGTTAGTGAAAGCTTCGCCCTTTAGCATCCAGTCACGGTGGGTAAAGCCCGCCGAGCTACCTGATCCGTAGCGCCAGAAAAACGCCTTGAAGCGTTTTCGCCAAAATAAGAACAATAACGGAGTGCACAACGATGCTGTCGACACAGCCCCAGGCTTGCCCGCCTGTTCGTTTTTCTCGCCTTACCCAGACCGCCCTTGCCAGCGCCACGGCCCTTGCCGGCTTTTCGCCGCTGAGCCAGGCTGCCTTCTTCGAAGACAGCAGCGCCACCCTTGAAACCCGCAACATGTACTTCAACCGCGACTTCCGCGACGGCACGAGTGCGCAGCAATCCAAACGCGATGAATGGGCCCAGGGTTTCATGCTCAACCTGCAATCGGGCTACACCGACGGCACCGTCGGCTTTGGTGTGGATGCATTGGGCATGCTCGGCGTCAAGCTCGACTCCAGCCCCGACCGCACCGGCTCTGGCCTGCTGCCCATCGACAACGGTCGGGCTGTCGACGAATACGCCAAACTCGGCCTGACCGGCAAAGTGAAAATCTCCGCTACCGAGCTCAAAATCGGCGCGCTGATCCCCGAACTGCCGATCCTCAAACCCAATGACGGCCGCATTCTGCCGCAGACCTTCAACGGCGGATTGCTGACCTCGAAAGAATTCAAGAACCTGGTGTTTACCGGTGGCCGCCTGGACAAAGCCAAGGACCGCGACTCCACCGACTACGAAGACATCGCCCTCAACAACAAGAACAGCCGCTTCGTCAGCGGTGCCACCGGCAAGCACTTCAACTTCGGTGGCGTGGACTACAAGTTCGCCGACAAAATCACCGGCAGCTACCACTTCGCCCAACTCGACGACGTCTACCGTCAGCACTTCCTCGGCCTGGTGGCCGCACGCCCAATGGGGCCTGGCACCTTCGGCGCCGACCTGCGCCTGGCCATCAGCGATGACACCGGCAGCGCCCGTGGCGGCAAGATCGACAACACATCCCTCAACGGTCTGTTCAGCTATGCCCTCAACGGCCATAAGCTCAGCGCCGGCTACCAGCACATGTCTGGCGATAGCGCCTTTCCCTACGTGGATGGGAGCGATCCGTACCTTGTCAACTTCGTGCAGATCAACGACTTTGCCGGCGCTGAAGAACGCTCCTGGCAAGCGCGCTACGACTACGATTTCGCCAAGCTGGGGATTCCCGGCCTGAGTTTCATGAGCCGTTACCTGTCGGGTGACAACATCAAGCTCAGGAACGGTGAGACCGGCAAAGAGTGGGAACGCAACAGCGAGATCCGCTACATCGTGCAAAGCGGCACATTCAAGGATGTCGCCCTGCGCCTGCGTAATGCCACGTACCGTTCCAACTATTCGGCCCGTGATGCGGATGAAGTGCGTGTGCTGGTGAGTTATAGCGTCGCACTTTGGTAAGAAGCCTCTAATAACAACAAAGACGGAGATAAAAATGACCTATTCACTGCGTAAATTGGCCCTCGCCGCCGGTTGCATGCTGTTCGCCGGCCAACTGCTGGCCACCGACGAACCGAAACGCCCGGAGTGCATCGCCCCGGCCTCACCCGGCGGTGGTTTTGACCTGACCTGCAAACTGGCGCAAAGCGCGCTGGTCAACGAGAAGTTGCTGAGCAAGCCGATGCGCGTCACCTACATGCCTGGCGGCGTGGGCGCGGTGGCCTATAACGCGGTGGTAGCACAGCGCCCGGCGGACGCGGGCACGCTGGTGGCCTGGTCCAGCGGTTCCCTGTTGAACCTGGCCCAAGGCAAATTCGGCCGCTTCGATGAAAGCGCCGTGCGCTGGTTGGCGGCGGTGGGCACCAGTTACGGGGCCATCGCAGTCAAAAGCGATTCGCCCTACAAGAGCCTCGACGATCTCGTAAAAGCCTTGAAGAAAGATCCAGGCAGCGTGGTGATCGGTTCCGGTGGCACTGTCGGCAGTCAGGACTGGATGCAAACCGCGCTGATCGCCAAAGCCGCCGGGATCAACCCGCGTGAGCTGCGCTATGTGGCCCTCGAAGGCGGCGGTGAAATCGCTACCGCCCTGCTCGGCGGCCATATCCAGGTGGGCAGTACCGACATCTCCGACTCCATGCCGCACATCCTCAGCGGCGACATGCGCCTGCTCGCGGTGTTCGCCGAAGAGCGCCTGGACGAGCCAGAAATGAAGAACATTCCTACCGCCAAAGAGCAAGGCTACGACATCGTCTGGCCGGTCGTCCGCGGCTTCTACCTCGGGCCAAAGGTCAGCGACGCCGACTACGCGTGGTGGAAAGAGGCATTCGACAAGCTGCTGGCCTCCGAGGAATTCGCCAAGCTGCGTGACCAGCGCGAGCTGTTCCCGTTCGCCTTGACCGGCCCGGAGCTGGACACCTACGTGAAGAAACAGGTGGCTGACTACAAAGTGCTGGCCAAAGAGTTCGGCCTGATCCAGTAAACGCCCCTCTTTCGCGCGGCCGCGCCTTCATCAATGGAGGGCGCGGCCCAGGAGTTGCACATGCTCTTACAACGCATTTTCGCCGCGGTGATGCTGCTGGCCTGCGCCGGTCTGGCACTGATGGCCTGGCCGTATCAGGCGGCATTTTCCTACGAGCCGGTCGGGCCTCGCGCCTACCCGCTGCTGATGCTCGGGCTGATGAGCCTGGGCCTGATCTACATGCTGTTTCGCCCACAACCGACCCAACACACTGAGGAAGAACCCGCCCTGGACCGCGACACGCTGGTCAAGATCGGTATCTGCGTCACCTTGTTGATCGTGTTTGCGGCGACCTTCGAGTCCCTGGGTTTCATCCTCAGCAGCATGCTGATCGGCATCCCGATGGCGCGCCTGTATGGCGGCCGTTGGATGCCCAGCCTGGTGATCGTCAGCCTGATGGCCATCGGCCTTTACCTGCTGTTCGATAAAGCCATGGATGTACCGCTGCCCCTCGGCCTGCTCGAAGTTCTGGAGAACTGATATGGATACGTTCAGCTATTTGGGCCAGGGCTTCGGCGTTGCACTGACCCCTTACAACCTGGTGACCGCCCTGTGCGGCACCTTGATCGGCACCGTGGTCGGCCTGCTGCCGGGCCTGGGCCCGATCAACGGCGTGGCCTTGTTGATCCCCATCGCGTTCGCCCTGGGCCTGCCGCCGGAATCGGCGTTGATCCTGCTGGCAGCGGTGTACCTGGGCTGCGAGTACGGCGGGCGTATCAGCTCGATCCTGTTGAACATTCCTGGCGAAGCCTCCACCGTGATGACCACCCTCGACGGCTACCCGATGGCCCGCAAAGGCCTGGCCGGTGTCGCACTGTCGTTGTCGGCATGGAGTTCATTCATCGGCGCGTTCATCGCCACCTGCGGCATGGTGCTGTTTGCCCCATTGCTGGCCAAATGGGCGATTGCCTTCGGCCCGGCGGAATATTTCGTACTGATGGTCTTCGCAATTGTCTGCCTCGGCGGCATGGCCGGTGACAAACCGCTGAAGACCTTTGTTGCGGCGCTGATCGGCCTGTTCCTGTCGGCCGTCGGTATCGACGCCAACAGCGGCGTGTACCGCTTTACCGGCGACAACATCCACCTCACCGACGGCATTCAATTCGTGGTGTTGGTGCTGGGCCTGTTCTCCATCAGTGAGATTCTCTTGCTGCTGGAAAAAACCCACCGTGGCCAGGAGGCGGTGAAAGCCACCGGGCGGATGATGTTCAACCTGAAGGAAGCGTCCTCGGTGTTCGTGGTTAACATCCGCTGCGGCCTGCTGGGTTTCATCATGGGCGTATTGCCAGGTGCCGGTGCAACACTGGCGTCAGCCGTTGCCTACATGACCGAGAAACGCCTGGCGGGTGCCAGCGGCAAATTCGGCCAGGGTGACATGCGCGGCCTCGCCGCTCCGGAAACCGCGATCGGCGCTTCCGCCTGCGGCGCCCTGGTGCCGATGCTGACCCTGGGCGTGCCCGGCTCGGGCACCACGGCAGTGATGATCGGCGCCCTGTCGCTGTACAACATCACCCCCGGTCCACTGCTGTTCCAACAACAGCCGGACATCGTCTGGGGCCTGATCGCTTCGTTGTTTGTCGCCAACATCATGCTGGTGATCCTCAACATCCCGATGATCCGCATCTTCACGCGCATCCTCGCCGTACCGAACTGGGCGCTGGTGCCGGTAATCGCCATCATCACCGCGATCGGTGTGTACGCGGTTCACGCCACCACCTTCGACCTGTTCCTGATGGTCGGCATCGGCATCTTCGGTTACATCCTGCGCAAGCTGGACTTCCCGCTGTCGCCGGTCCTGCTGGGCTTTATCCTCGGTGGCCTGATGGAGCAAAACCTGCGCCGTGCACTGTCGATCTCCAACGGTGCGCTGGACATCCTCTGGTCAAGCCCGATCACGTTCGGGGTGTGGGTGCTGACCGTGCTGATGCTGGCCTTCCCGCTGGTGCGTATCTATCGTAAACGTGCCCTGCAGCGTCGTGCCCTGGCCGATGTCTGAGGTCACCTTTAAACACTGGTGGGCAACACCGCTGGTCGGCCTGGCCGGCGGTTACCTGGCCAGCCTCGTCGGCTGGCCTTTGCCGTATATGGTCGGCTCGTTGCTGGCGATCATTGTGGTGCGCTGCCTGACGCCGTGGCAGTTGGCGGAGATTCCCGGCGGGCGCAAATGCGGCCAGTGGGTGGTCGGCATTGGCATCGGCCTGCACTTCACGCCGGTGGTGATCGAGCAGGTGATGAGCCACTTCGGCCTGATTTTCTTCGGCGCACTGATCACCAGTGCGTCGAGCATCGTCGGCGTGTGGTTGATGCGCCGCAGCGGTGAGGACCGCGCCACCGCGTTTTTCTCCAGCATGCCGGGCGGCTCCGGTGAGATGGTCAACCTCGGCGCACGCAACGGCGCGGTGCTCAGCCGGGTCGCGGCGGGGCAGAGTTTGCGTGTGCTGGTGGTGGTGCTGTGTGTGCCGGCGATCTTCAAGTATTTGCTCGAAGGCGGTGCGCCGCAGTTTCATCCGGCGCCCGTGAGCTGGACGTGGCTGGCGCTGCTGTTTCCGCTGGGTGCACTGGTGGCATTGGGGTGGCAGCGTTTGCGCCAACCCAACCCGTGGCTGTTCGGGCCGCTGCTGGTCAGCGCGACTGCCAGTGTTGTCTGGGACTTGCATATCGGCCTGCCCGACGGCGGCAGCCAGATCGGCCAATGGCTGATCGGCAGCGGTTTGGGCTGCCACTTCAACCGTCAGTTCTTTCGTCGAGCACCATCGTTCATGGCGCGTACGCTGATAGGTACGGCGTTGACCATGGCGCTGGCGACGTTGGCAGCAGTTGGCTTGAGCGCCATGACGCAGCTGGACTTGCGCTCACTGACGCTGGGCATGATGCCGGGCGGCATTGCCGAAATGAGCCTCACCGCCGAGACCCTGCAACTGTCGGTGCCCTTGGTGACGGCGATGCAGGTCATGCGTTTGTTGTTTGTGCTGTTTCTGGCGGAGCCCTTGTTCCGGCACTGGAACCGCCAGCCAGACCACGCTTAAGCCCTGAGACGGCTTAAAATGTGGGAGCGCGCAAGCCCGCTCCCACCGTCGATGGCGATGGCCCTCAACCAGGCGGCAACCGCCACTCGATCGGCGTCTCGCCATTCTGCTCAAGAAACTTGTTGGTCCGGCTGAAATGCCCGCACCCCAGAAACCCGCGATACGCCGAGAGCGGCGACGGATGCACCGACGTCAGCACCAGGTGCTTGGTCGCATCCACCAACTTCTGCTTGCCTTGCGCATGCGCGCCCCATAACAGGAACACCAGGTGTGGCTGGTGCTCACTGACCACTTCGATAATTCGGTCAGTAAAGAACTGCCAGCCTTTACCGGCATGCGCGTTGGCATTGGCACGCTCTACGGTCATGGTGGTGTTGAGCATCAGCACGCCCTGATCCGCCCAGCTTTGCAGGCAACCGTGGTTGGGAATGTCGATGTTCAGGTCGCGCTTGAGCTCTTTGTAAATATTCACCAGGGACGGCGGCGTCGGCACGCCCGGTTGTACCGAAAAACACAGACCATGGGCCTGGCCCGGGCCGTGATACGGGTCTTGGCCGAGGATCACCACCTTGACCTTGTCCAGCGGCGTGGAGTTAAGCGCATTGAAAATCAGCGGGCCCGGCGGGTAAATCTCTTTACCGGCGGCATGCTCCTGGCGCAGGAACTCGCGCAGTTCGGCCATGTAGGGCTTGTCGAACTCATCCCGCAGGGCATGTTTCCAGCTGGGTTCGAGTTTGATGCGGTCGCCTTCGGTCATGGTGTGTTCATCGTGTAAAAAAGAATGGGCGAACCCTAGGAAAGCCGACCCCGCTTGTCAATTGATCTGACACACAACCGGCACTTTCCTTTGAAGCGTTCATACTGAACGTTCACTTTCTCGATTGAGGTCACGATGAACCTGCACTTCGAAGAGCTGACCGGCAGCGACGGTGCCCGCCTCGGCATCGCCAGCCTGGACGCTGAAAAGTCTCTGAATGCGCTGTCCTTGCCCATGATCCTGGCCTTGAGCGATCGCCTGGATGCCTGGGCCAAAGACCCGAACATCGCCTGCGTGCTGCTGCGCGGGAATGGGCCAAAAGCCTTTTGCGCCGGCGGCGAAGTCCGCAGCCTGGCCCAGGCCTGCCGTGAACTGCCCGGCGAAGTGCCCGCCCTGGCCGCGCAGTTTTTCGCCGCCGAATACCGCCTTGACTATCGCCTGCATACCTATCCAAAACCACTGATTTGCTGGGGCCACGGCTATGTATTGGGCGGGGGCATGGGCCTGCTGCAAAGTGCATCGGTGCGTATCGTCACGCCGAGCAGTCGCCTGGCCATGCCCGAGATCAGCATCGGCCTGTACCCGGATGTGGGGGCCAGTTGGTTCCTGTCGCGGCTGCCGGGCAAGCTCGGTTTATTCCTTGGCCTCACCGGTGCGCACATCAATGGTCGTGATGCACTGGACCTGGGCCTGGCCGACCGTTTCCTGCGCGATGACCAGCAAGAAGAGTTGATAGAAGGCCTGCTGCAACTGAACTGGCAGGAACAAACCGCAGTGCAGCTCAACAGCCTGCTCAAGGCGTTGGCCCAGGAGGCCATCAGCCAGCAACCCGAAGCGCAATGGCTACCACGCCGTGCGCAAATCGATGAGTGGCTCGATGTGGGTGATGTGCGCAGTGCGTGGCGAGCCTTGAGCCCGTTGCACGAGCATGCCGACCCGCTCTTCAGCCGCGCCGGCAAGACACTCAGTGAAGGCTGCCCGCTGACGGCACATCTGGTGTGGGAACAGATCCAGCGGGCTCGCCACTTGTCTTTGGCCCAAGTGTTCCAGATGGAATACACCCTGAGTCTCAATTGCTGCCGTTACCCCGAGTTCAGCGAAGGCGTGCGCGCGCGTTTGATCGACAAGGACCAGCAGCCCCATTGGCATTGGCCCGATATCAACACCGTCCCGGACGCGGTGGTGCAGGCGCACTTTACCAAGGCGTGGGAAGGCAGGCATCCCCTGGCCGACTTATCAGACTACTGACAGGTGATTACTTCAGCCGCCTGACCGTGAATGAACAATTGTCCGGCTGGCTGTCCTGGCAGATGTAGACGTCCTGATTCAGCGGATCGGTGCTGAGTTGCCAATGCAAAGTGGCCGTGAGTGACATGGTGTCGAGCTTGCCCGGTGTGTCATACCGCAAAGCCATCATCTGGCCGTTGCCCATGCGGTAGACACACTTGTCCAAGTGGCCGTTTTCCCGCTCCTGGCCTTTGCCGGGCGTGAAGAGTGCGCCAATGAAACGATCGGCGAAATCATCGACGTCAACTTTAGGGCTTTGCCACAGTGACTGCCCGCTGGAGGCTTGGAAATAGCCATCCGCGTATTTGACCGATGAGGGATAGGGGCAGCCCTGCTCCGCCTTGAGCGGTGTAAGCCCGGCTACCGTCACAAAGACTGCACACGCTAATTGTTTGATCATAAGGCGCTGGTTCCATTGGCCCACTGTTGCCCTGGATACGCACAACGGCGCTCCGCCAGTGAACCGCATCTGAAACACTGACGATAGCTGTTAAAACTGACAGTACCGATAAAAGGCAGCACAAAAAAAGCGGCGCTGAATGCGCCGCCTCACGTCAAAACCTGCTACCGGTGGCCGCCGCGCCCGCCTCCATGATCGGATCCATGACCTCGACCACCATTGCCCCAGTGACCGCCTCCCCAGCCCTGGTTCGGGTACGGCCGGTAAGCCGGTCTTGGGTAATAACGCGGTGCTGGCTGGTAATAACGCGGCGCCGGCTGGTAGTACCGTGGCGGCGCGTAGTAACTGCGTCCATACGAGTAAGTGGGACCACCGTAATAATAGGCTGGCGCCGGTGCGGTATAGACCTCCGAGCGATAGTAAGTGGCGCCACCATCGTAGTAAGGCACACACGCAGACAGGGTCAGGCCGAATAAAGCACTAAGAAGCAGTCGTCGATACATGGCGGCCTCCTGGACCGCGGGAGAGCACCTCCAGCGACGCTGGAGGGCGGCATTCATCTTTCACTGAATGACGAAACATCTGACATCAAAAACTGAATCTGGTGCGTTTCTGTAACAACTTGGTACATCTGCAGCGTAGCCCGATGCACCCTGCGGTGCCCTATCGGCATAGACGCGCGGTGGTCAAAAAGCTGTATCGATTCAGTCATTTTGTCTGTCATGAAACTTCCTCGATAAACATGATGTCATTGTGATATCGACCATGAGCAAGGAGGCTCTAGCGCGAGCCCTCACTCTATTCTCGTCGGATACACGTCATGAAAATTTCTACCAAGCTCCTGCTTTCGTTCGTTTTGTGTGCGCTTGTCACCCTCGGTGTCGGGATGCTGGGAATAAAAGGTGTCGTTCGCCTCGCCAACGCACTGGAACTAACCTTCTCCAACAACCTGGTGTCTGTCAGCAATACGGCCTCCACGCTCAATGGCCTGGTCGCGCACAACCGTGGTCTGTACCGATTACTCGATGCCAGCAACGGCAACGTCAATCAACAAGACCGCGACCGCGTACGCCAGGACATTGCCAGCGAACTCAAGCGCAGCCAGACCGCGTATGCCACGTACCGCGCCACGCCACTGGAAGATGACGAACGCGTCGCGGGCGACAAGCTCGACCAGATCTGGCCGAACTATGTCAGCAGTTCCGAACGCATTATCTCGATGCTCGACAGCGGCCAGACAGAACAGGCTCGCACGCAGCTCAACACCACCAATAATGAACTGTTCCGCCAGGCCCGCGAGCTGATCCGCGTGATGATCGAGTCCAATAACCGCCAGATCAAAGAAGGCGCAATCGCCGCCGAAGCGCTGCGCGACAGCGCATTGACGTGGATGATCAGCGGCATCGTCCTGGCGTTCATCATTGCAATCACCATCGGCCTGCTGATCACTCGCCTGATCACCCGCCCTATCGCACAAGCGGTCGAAAGCGCTCAACGCATTGCCAAAGGCGACCTGACCCACGCCATCGTCACCGAACGCACTGACGAAGCCGGGCAACTGTTGATGGCGCTGTCCGATATGCAAGGCGGCTTGAAAAGCACCCTGGTGGAAATTGCCAACGCTGCGGACCAGCTCGCGTCGGCCGCCGAAGAACTGAGCGCGGTTACCGACGAAAGCACCCGTGGCCTGACTCGCCAGAATGACGAAATTCAACAGGCTGCCACCGCGGTAAACCAGATGACCACGGCGGTGGACGAAGTGGCGAGCAATGCGGTGTCGACCTCGCAAGCGTCCCGGCAGGCCACCACCGAAGCGGAGGAAGGTCGCCAGCAAGTCGAGCAGGCCGTGTCGGGCATGGAGTCGATGGTGGTCGAGATCAATGATTCGACGCAGTCGGTCGCGGATCTCGCCAACCAGGTGCGAGAGATCGGCAAGGTCATTGATGTCATCCGCAGCATTGCCGACCAGACCAACCTATTGGCCCTCAATGCCGCCATCGAAGCCGCCCGCGCAGGCGAGCAAGGCCGAGGTTTCGCGGTGGTCGCTGACGAGGTGCGGGCATTGGCCCATCGCACCCAAACCTCCACGGTCGACATTGAGAAAATGATTGGTGACGTGCAGCTCGGCGCCGATGATGCCGTGGCCGCCATGAACAAGAGCCTGAGCTGGGCCAATGACACCCAGGCCTTGGCGCAAAACGCCGGGCAAGCCCTGCAGCGGATCACCACCAGCGTGGCGATGATCAACGAGCGTAACCTGGTGATCGCCTCCGCATCGGAGGAACAGGCGCAGGTGGCCCGCGAAGTGGACCGCAACCTGCTCAACATCCAGGACCTGTCGACCCAGACCGCCGCCGGCGCCCACCAGACCAATGCCTCCAGCCAGGACCTGTCCCGTCTGGCTACTTCGTTCAATGTACTGGTCAGCAAGTTCCAGCTGTAATCGCCTCATTAGTGTGCGCCCGCGCACCGACCTGACGCACATCCCTTCGCGCCCAACCCTCGCGGCGCCCTTGCCCGGCTGAAAAGCCGGGCTTGTGCCTCACTTGGCACGACTCTCGCTTTAGCTCCCTCGTGCAGGATTGATTACAGGTTCGCGGCACCACAATTTGCAATGGCTGACTAGGGTTCCGGCTCGCTGATCGCGAGTGGCTGGTCCGAGAGTTGGCGACCTCCAGTTGAGGTTACACGGCGGGATAAAAGCCCGGGAGACAAGCCACCGTTTACGGTGCCGCGTTGCTCCTGCTCGCCCTTGATCAACTGGAGAAACCCCATGCCCTCAATTCGTTTACCCGCCCTGCTCGCCGCGGCCTTTGCCGCCGTGATGAGCGTTCAGACCCAAGCCGCCCCCAAAGACCACTTCAGCGTGTGCTGGACGATTTATGCCGGCTGGATGCCGTGGGAATACGCCGGCAGCCAAGGCATCCTCGACAAGTGGGCCAAGAAGTACGGCATCAAAATCGACATGGTGCAGCTCAATGACTATGTCGAATCCATCAACCAGTACACCGCCGGCCAGTTCGACGGCTGCACCATGACCAACATGGACGCCCTGACCATTCCCGCCGCCGGTGGCGTGGACAGCACCGCGCTGGTGGTCAGTGACTTCTCCAACGGCAACGATGGCGTGGTGATCAAGGGCACCGGCAAGACCGTGGCCGACCTCAAGGGCATGAACGTCAACCTGGTGGAACTCTCGGTGTCCCACTACCTGCTGGCCCGCGCCCTGGAGTCGGCCGACCTCACCGAAAAAGACCTGAAAGTCGTCAACACCTCCGACGCTGATATCGCCGCGGCCTTCAACACCGACCAGGTGCAAGCCGTCACCACCTGGAACCCGATGCTTTCTGAGATCAGGGCTAAACCGGGCGTCACCGAAGTGTTCGACTCCAGCAAAGTGCCCGGCGAAATCATGGACATGATGGTGGTCAACACCCAGACCCTCAAAGACAACCCCAAGCTGGGCAAAGCGTTGACCGGCGCCTGGTTCGAAGTGGTTGCGCTGATGAACGCCAAAAACGCGGCCAGCACCGAAGCGTTGGAGCACATGGCCAAAGCCTCCGGCACCGACCTCAAGGGTTTCCAGTCGCAACTGGACACCACCAAGCTGTTCGCCACCCCCAAGGAAGCGCTGGCCTTCGCCACCAGCGCGCAGTTGCCCGCCACCATGCGCAAGGTCGCCGAGTTCTCGTTTGCGCACGGCCTGCTCGGCGAAGGCGCCAAAGACACCAGCGCCGTGGGCATGCGCTTCGCCAACGGCGTGACCAGCGGCGACACCGCCAACCTCAAGCTGCAGTTCGACCCCAGCTACGTGCAAATGGCCGCCGACGGCACGCTGTAAGAGGAACCGGCCATGCGCCTGATCAACCGCCACCCGGAACGCTCCAGTCGCCTGTTGTTGGTGATGCTGCCGTTCGCCCTGCTGCTGTTCGCCTACTTTGTGGGCTCGGCCGAGCGCCTGGCGGACAACCCCAACGACAAGCTGCTGCCCAGCGCCGTGCAAATGGGCGACGCCCTGCAACGCCTGGCGTTCAGCGCCGACACCCGCACCGGTGAATACGTGCTGTGGCAAGACAGCGCGTCGAGCCTGCGCCGCCTGGCTATCGGCCTGGGGATCAGCGCCCTCGCCGGCCTGTGCCTGGGCATCGCCGCCGGGACGCTGCCGCTGTTTGGCGCGCCGTTGTCGCCTTTGCTCACGGTGCTGTCGATGGTGCCGCCGCTGGCGATCCTGCCCATCCTGTTCATCGTGTTCGGGCTGGGGGAGCTGTCCAAAGTCATGCTGATCGTCATCGGCATCACACCGGCCCTGGCGCGCGACCTGGAACAGCGCGCCCGGGAAATTCCCGTCGAGTTGCTGGTCAAGGCGCAGACCCTCGGCGCCTCCACCTGGACCCTGATGCTGCGTGTGGTGCTCCCGCAACTGCTGCCGCGTCTGCTGATCTCGCTGCGGCTGATGCTCGGCTCGGCGTGGCTGTTCCTGATCGCCGCCGAGGCCATCGCCTCCACTGACGGTTTGGGCTACCGGATTTTCCTGGTGCGCCGCTACCTGGCGATGGACGTGATTCTGCCTTACGTGGTGTGGATCACCCTGCTCGCCTGGCTGATGGACTGGGGCCTCAAAACCCTGACGCGGCGTGCGTTCCCCTGGTACGAAGGAGCGCGGGCATGAGCTTTATCAGCGTCAACAATGTGTGGCAGCGCTATGGTGACCAAGTGGTGCTGGAAGGGCTCAACCTGCAGGTCGACGAGGGTGAGTTTTGCACGCTGGTCGGTACCTCGGGTTGCGGCAAATCCACCTTCCTGCGCCTGCTGCTGGGCCAGGAAACCGCGAGCAAGGGCCAGATCCTGCTGGATGGCCAGGCGCTCGCTGCCGAGCCGGATGCGAGCCGTGGCGTGGTGTTCCAGCGCTACTCCGTGTTCCCGCATTTGACCGTGCTGGATAACGTCGCCCTCGGCCTTGAGCTACCCCGCTCGCCATTGCTGGGCCGGCTGTTCGGCAGCGCCAAACACCACGCACGTGAACAGGCTGCCGCCCTGCTGCGTAAGGTCGGCCTGGACCACGCGCTGGACAAATACCCGGCGCAGCTCTCCGGCGGCATGCAACAACGCCTGGCCATCGCCCAGGCCCTGATCATGAAACCCCGCGTCTTGCTGCTGGACGAACCCTTCGGCGCCCTCGACCCGGGCATTCGCAAAGACATGCACCAGCTGCTGCTGGCGCTGTGGCGCGAAACCCGGCTGACGGTGTTCATGGTCACCCACGACCTGAGTGAAGGCTTCAGCCTCGGCACGCGCTTGCTGGTGTTCGACAAGGTTCGCGTCGACCCCCACGCCCCCGGCGCCTATGGCGCGCGCATCACCTACGACATCCCTTTGAACAGCGAGCGCCGCAAAGCGCTCGCCGCCGAACTTGGAGCGACTTCCAAATGACCGATTCCACTCAATTGTTTCCCCCGTTCGCCGAAGAGATGCTGCCCGGCGGCGGCCACCGTTCCTTTGTGCTCAAGCGCGGCCAACTGCTGCGCCTCACCGACCTGCGCGGCGGTGCCAACGTCAGCCTGACCCTGCTCAACGCCAACGAAAAAACCGAGCGCCTGAACCTGCCCGACAGCCTCAAGTGCCAACACACCGCCAAGCTCACCAGCGGCCATTGCCTGTACTCGGACATGGGCCGCGTGCTGGCCGCCATCACCGCCGACACCTGCGGCTGGAGTGACAGCATCGGCGGTGTGTTGTGTGCCTGCGAAGTGGCCGAGAAGTACGGCCAGGGCCGCTATCAAGAGCTGCGCAACGGCTTCTTTCGCAACGGCACCGATAACCTGTTGGTGGAATTGGGCAAGTGGGGCCTGGGGCTGTCCGACCTGCTGATGACCCTCAACCTGTTCAGCCGCGTCAACGTCGAGAGCGACGGTGGCTTGCACTTTGTGCCGGGCAATTCCAAGGCCGGCGACTACATCGAGCTCTACGCGCCGATGGACACGCTGGTGGTGCTGACCGCCTTGCAACACCCGATGGACCCCAACCCGAACTACGCCCCACAGCCGCTGAAACTCAGCTGGATGAACGCAGACCCCAGTGTCGCCGAACACTGCCGCACCTCGCGCCCGGAAAACGAGCGCGGCTTTATCAACACCGACCGCCTGTTCGCCTGAGGAGCTGCCATGTCTATCGCACTGAAACACCCGGACGCCGCCGTGTACCGCGCCACGATTCCCGCCGGCGAGCCGTGGCTGATGGAGGTCAAGGCCGGCCAGACGTTGCGCATCCTCGACCTTGAAGGCAACCAGGCTGTCGACACGTTGTTCTACAGCCTTAAAAACCCGCGCGAGCGCTACGACGTGCAACGCACGTTACGTCGGCAAAACAGCGTGTACCTGAGCACCGGCAGCGTGCTGTATTCCAACCTTGGCCAGCCGATGCTGACCCTCGTCGACGACACCTGCGGGCGTCACGACACCCTCGGCGGCGCCTGTGCCCAAGAGAGCAACACCGTGCGCTATGCCCTGGAAAAACGCTACATGCACAGCTGCCGCGATAACTACCTGCGCGCCTGTGCGCACGACGGGCGTCTGGGCAAAAGCGACATCGGGCCGAACATCAATTTCTTCATGAATGTGCCGGTCACGGCCGACGGTGGGCTGACGTTTGAAGACGGCATCTCCGCCCCTGGCAAGTACGTCGACCTGCGCGCGGAGATGGACGTGATCGTGCTGATTTCCAACTGCCCGCAACTGAACAACCCGTGCAACGCCTACAACCCAACCCCTGCGGAGCTACTGGTATGGAACTGAAACTCAAGCGCCTGCGCCGTTGGTTATTTGCCCTGTGCCAGGCCCGCGCCGGGCAGTGCCTGCAAAAACGCTGAAGGTTCCCTGTGGGAGCTGGCTTGCCTGCGATGGAGGTGAATCTTCCAATAAATAAGGGGACAGACACACCGCCATCGCGGGCAAGCCCGTTCCCACAGTTGACCGCTTTCACCACCCGAGATTTGCGCCACGGACGACCCTGGCGCGCACCCCAATTGGCGGGACGGCCCGCAGGGTTTTGCCATGTTCGAAAAACTCTTGATCGCCAACCGTGGCGCCATCGCCTGCCGCATCCTGCGCACCTTGCGCGCGCTGCACGTCAAAGGCATTGCGGTGTACGCCGAAGCCGATGCGGCCAGCCTGCATATCCAGCAGGCCGACGAAGCCTACAGCCTCGGTGAAGGCGCGGCGGCCAGTACCTACCTGGCGATGGAAAAAATCCTCGCCACCGCCAAGGCCTGTGGGGCCCGGGCGATTCATCCCGGCTACGGCTTCCTCTCGGAAAACGCCGCTTTCGCCGAAGCCTGCGAAAACGCGGGTATCGCCTTCGTCGGGCCGACGCCTGAACAGCTGCGCGTATTCGGGCTCAAGCACACCGCACGGGCCTTGGCCAAGCACCATCAGATCCCCTTGCTGGAAGGCACCGAGCTGCTCGACAGCCTTGATGCAGCGCTGACAGCGGCCGACACGGTGGGCTACCCAGTCATGCTCAAAAGCACCGCCGGCGGTGGTGGCATTGGCATGCGCGTGTGCCGCAGCGCAGCCGAGTTGAGCGAGTCCTTCGAGGCCGTCAAGCGCCTGGGGCAGAACAATTTCAGCGACGCCGGTGTGTTCATCGAGAAGTACATCGAGCACGCTCGCCATCTGGAAGTGCAGGTGTTTGGCGACGGCACTGGCGAGGTGATCGCCCTCGGCGTGCGCGACTGCTCCGTGCAACGGCGCAACCAGAAAGTCCTCGAAGAAACCCCCGCGCCAAACCTGCCCGACGGCATGGCCGAGGCCTTGTGCGCGGCCGCCATCACCCTGGCCAAAGCCGTGAACTACCGCAGTGCCGGCACCGTGGAATTTATCTTTGACAGCGCCGATGGCCGCTTCTACTTCCTAGAAGTGAACACGCGCCTGCAGGTGGAACACGGCGTGACCGAGCAAGTGTGGGGCGTGGACCTGGTGCGCTGGATGGTGCAACTGGCGGCGGGTGAATTACCACCATTGAGCGGGCTGGTGCGGCAACCCCGTGGCCATGCGATCCAAGCGCGCCTGTATGCGGAAGACCCGGGCAAGGATTTCCAGCCCAGCCCAGGCCTGTTGACCCGCGTGGACTTCCCGACTGCCGAGGGGTTGCGCATCGATACCTGGGTAGAAGCCGGTTGCGAGATTCCAGCGTACTTCGATCCGATGATCGCCAAGCTCATCACCTGGGCGCCGACCCGCGAACAGGCGCGCCTGGATTTGCATCAAGCGTTGAGCGACAGCCAGCTCTACGGCGTGGAAACCAACCGCGACTACCTGCGCCAGATTTTGCTGGCCACGCCTTTCGCCAGCGGTCGGCCGTGGACGCGCTGCCTGGAAGGCCTGGCCTACAGCGCCGACACCGTTGAAGTGCTCAGCGCCGGCACGCAAACCAGTGTGCAGGACTACCCGGGGCGCCTCGGGTACTGGGCCGTCGGCGTGCCACCGTCCGGGCCGATGGACAGCCGTGCGTTGCGTTTGGGTAATCGCCTGCTGGGTAATCGCGACGGCGCCGCAGCGTTGGAAATCACCATGAGTGGGCCGATGGTGCGCTTCAACTGCGCTGCCGTGGTGGCCGTGACGGGCGCCGATATTCCTCTGTTGCTGAACGAGCAAGCAGTGCCGATGAATACCGCGCTGTTGATTGCCCCCGGTTCGGTGTTAAGCCTTGGCAGCATCGCAGGACCCGGCGCGCGCAGTTACCTGTGCCTGCGGGGCGGCCTGCAGGTGCCGGACTATCTGGGCAGTCAAAGCACGTTCACGCTTGGCCAGTTCGGCGGGCATGGCGGGCGGGCGTTGCGCGCGGGTGATGTGCTGCACCTGTTGCCCTTGCAGGACACGCGCGCGGGGCAACGCCTGGTCGCCGAACCCTTGGCGCAAACACGCACGCTGCGCGTGATTTATGGCCCGCACGGTGCGCCGGAATACTTCAAGCCCGAGTACATCGACACCTTCTTCGCCACCCACTGGGAAGTGCATTTCAACTCCAGCCGCACCGGCGTGCGCCTGATCGGGCCGAAGCCTGTGTGGGCACGCACGGACGGCGGCGAAGCGGGGCTGCACCCGTCGAACATCCATGACAATCCCTACGCGATAGGCGCAGTGGATTTTACCGGCGACATGCCGGTGATCCTCGGGCCGGATGGGCCGAGCCTGGGCGGGTTCGTGTGCCCGGTGACGGTGATCGAGGCCGACCTTTGGCAGTTGGGGCAATTGAAGGCGGGAGACAAACTGCGCTTCGAGCCGGTGAACCTTCAGACCGCGCGTGAGCTCGCCTTGAAATGGGATCAATGTGGGAGCTGGCTTGCCTGCGATAGCAGCCACTCGGTACTTCAGACAGACCCCAGTGATGCCATCGCGGGCAAGCCCGGCTCCCACACTGGCCACCCGCCACTTAACCTCGAGTCGCCTGTGGTGCTGAACATCGGCCAGGCCGACACCCGCCTGGTCGCGCGCCTCGCCGGCGACACCCACCTGCTGCTGGAAATTGGCGCCGCCGAACTCGACCTGGTGCTGCGCTTTCGTGCCCACGCCCTCATGCAGGCGCTTGAAGCCCGCGCCCTGCCCGGCGTGCTCGACCTGACGCCGGGCATCCGCTCGCTGCAAATCCACTACCAGCCCGAACACCTGCCATTGGCCGACCTGCTGCCGCTGATCACCACACACTGGGCCGCCGTGTGCGCCACGCCGAACCTGCAAGTGCCCTCGCGCATCGTGCATTTGCCGCTGTCGTGGGACGACCCGGCGTGCCAGCTGGCGATCGAAAAATACATGACCACCGTGCGCAAGGACGCGCCGTGGTGCCCGAGCAACCTGGAGTTCATCCGACGCATCAACGACCTGGCCAACCTCGATGAAGTACGCCATACCGTGTTCGACGCCAGCTACCTGGTGATGGGCCTGGGCGACGTCTACCTCGGCGCGCCGGTGGCGACGCCGCTGGACCCGCGTCATCGTCTGGTGACCACCAAATACAACCCGGCCCGCACCTGGACCGCCGAAAACTCGGTGGGCATCGGCGGCGCCTACCTGTGCGTCTATGGCATGGAAGGCCCGGGCGGCTATCAGTTTGTGGGGCGCACCTTGCAGATGTGGAACCGCTACAGGGAAGTCGCGGCGTTTGACGGCAAACCGTGGTTGTTGCGGTTCTTTGACCAGATCCGGTTCTACCCGGTGAGCAGCGATGAGTTGGTGCAGATCCGTCGGGATTTCCCGCTCGGACGCTTTGCATTGAACATCGAACACAGCCAGTTGAACCTGGCGGATTACCAGGACTTTCTGGCGCGGGAGGCCTCAAGTATCGACGCGTTTCGCGAGCACCAGCAGCACGCGTTTAATGCCGAGCGCGAACGCTGGATCGCCAGTGGCCAGGCGCACTACCACAGTGAAGAACCGGCGCTGCCATTGGGCGCTGACTCGCCGCTGCAGGCCAATGAAATCAGTGTCGACAGCCCTATCGCCGGCAACCTCTGGCAAGTCCAGGTGACGGCGGGCGAGCGGGTGCTGGGCGGCGATGTGTTGGTGGTGCTTGAGTCCATGAAAATGGAAATCCCGGTAATCGCGCCCTGCGCCGGCACCGTGCGCGAGATCCCGGTGCAACCCGGCAGCGGCATCAGTGCCGGGCAACGGGTGATGGTGCTGGAACGTGACTGACTTTTCTTTTTCGACAGGCGGACAAGCCATGAATCTGCAACTGGACAACCTGCGCAATGCCTACCTCAGCGGCGACACCACGCCCCGCGATCTGCTGCTGCAATTGCGCGAAAAAGCGGCGCAGTTGAACCCTGACTATCACCTGTTTATCCACCTGCTCAGCGTGGCGGAACTGGAGCCGTACCTGGCGGCACTGGACGCTCGCGAGCCGTCCGAATTGCCGCTGTTCGGCGTGCCCTTTGCAATCAAGGACAACATCGACCTGGCGGGCATTCCCACCACCGCAGCCTGCCCGGCCTTTGCCTATGTACCGACGCGCAGCGCGACGATTGTCGAGCAACTGATCGCCTTGGGCGCGGTGCCGCTGGGCAAGACCAACCTGGATCAGTTCGCCACCGGGCTCAATGGCAGCCGCTCGCCCTATGGCGCCTGCCCCAACAGTGTGTTGCCGGAGTATCCCGCGGGCGGTTCCAGCGCGGGGTCGTCGTTGGCCGTCGCCCTGGGCGTGGCGAGTTTTGCCCTGGGCACCGACACCGCCGGTTCCGGGCGGGTGCCGGCGGCGCTGAATAACCTGGTGGGGCTCAAGGCGAGCAAAGGGCTGATTTCCACGGCGGGTGTGGTGCCGGCGTGCCGTACGCTGGATTGCGTCACCACCTTTACGCGCACCGCGCGCGAAGCCAGCCAGTTGCTGGGGTTAACCGCCAGGCTGGACCCGCTGGATGCATACAGCCGCCAGAACCCGGCCTGGAATGATGCCTCGGCGTTCGGCACGCCGAAGCCGTTTCGCTTTGGCGTGCCGCGCGAGCAGGACCTGGAATTCTTCGGCTGCGAGCAAGGCCCACTGCTGTTCCAGCAGGCCATCGCGCGCCTGATTGCGCTCGGCGGCGAGCCCGTCACGCTGGACCTGTCGCCCTTCCTCGACGCCGCGCGCCTGCTCTACGAAGGGCCGTGGGTGGCCGAGCGCTACAGCGTCGCGGGTGAATTGATGGTGCGTGATCCAGAAGCGGTGCTGCCGGTGATTCGTGCCGTGTTGGCCAAGGCGCCGGCGGTGACCGGCGTCGACACCTTCCGTGCTCAGTACCGTCTGCAAGCCTTGAAAGCGCAATGTGACCGCTTGCTCAACACACTCGATTGCGTGCTGACGCCGACCATTGGTCGCCCCGTCACGCTGGAAGAACTGCGCGCCGAGCCGGTGCTGCGCAATGCCGAACTGGGCTACTACACCAACTTCATGAACTTGCTGGACTACGCGGCCGTCGCCGTGCCCAGCGGCTTGATGGAAAACGGGTTGCCCTGGGGCGTGACGCTGTTTGGTCGGGCGTTTACCGATCAATACTTGCTGGCTGTAGCGGATGCGTTGCAACGCCAGCAGGATGCGACACTGGGCGCACCGGCAGGCAGCGCCAGCCATGACGTCACGCGGCTGGTGGTGTGCGGCGCGCACCTGCAAGGGCTGGCGCTGAACCCGCAATTATTACGCCGGGGCGCGCGCTTGCTGGCGTGCACCCACAGCTCAGCGGACTATCAATTGTTCGCCCTGGCCGGCGGGCCACCTTATCGCCCCGGCATGCTGCGGGTGAGCGAGGGTGGCGTGGCGATCGAGGTGGAAGTGTGGGAGCTGCCGAGCAGCGAACTCGGGTCGTTCCTGACCGGCATCCCTGCGCCCTTGGGCATCGGCAAGGTGCAACTGGCGGACGGCCGCTGGGAAAGTGGGTTCATCTGCGAGCCCTACGGTTTGACGGGCGCCGTGGATATCAGCCACTTCGGCGGCTGGCGTGGCTACCTGCGCAGCTTGCAATAGCGCGGCGGCGCTGTATCGTGCTGGGAACCGCACAGCCCTGCCCGATACAGCCTGAACCGACTGATGACCACGCCAACCCTTTGCCCCGCCTGTGGTGCGCGCAACGACTGCGCCCTGGCCGACCCGCGCACTGCCGACCAAGCCTGCTGGTGCTACAGCGTCAGCATTGACCCGGCGGTGCTCGAAGCCCTGCCCGACGAACTGCGCAACACCGCCTGCCTGTGCCCGCGGTGTGCGCAGGTGGAGGCGCAATTGCGTGAGGCGGGTTCAGCGTAATGCGCGTTGATCGTTTCCTCAGCAATTTGCCGCGTTTCAATCGCCAGCAAGTGCGCTTGCTGCTGGTTGAGCGACGGGTGACGGTCGATGGCGTGGCCGTCAGCGATCCGCACCATGACGTGCGCGAATTCAGCCGCGTGTGCGTTGACCATGAGGTTGTGCAGGCCGGCAAACCGGCGCGTTATTTCATGCTGCACAAACCTCAAGGCTGCGTCAGCGCCACCTCGGACCCACAACACGCGACCGTCCTCGACCTGCTGGATGAACCCGACAAGGGCGAACTGCATATTGCCGGGCGCCTGGATTTCAACACCACCGGGCTGATGCTGATCACCAACGACGGCCAGTGGTCACGGCGCCTGACCCAGCCGCAGACCAAACTGCCCAAGGTTTACCGCGTGCAAACCGAGCAGGCCATCGGCCCGGAGTACGCGGTGACGTTTGCGGCGGGTGTGTATTTCGCGTTTGAAGACCTCACCACCCAGCCCGCCGAGCTGGAACTGCTGGGGCCAAGGACAGCGCGACTGAGCATCATCGAAGGCCGCTATCACCAGGTGAAGCGTATGTTCGGGCATTTCGATAACAAGGTGATCGGCCTGCACCGCGAGCGCATGGGCCCTTTGGCGCTGGATGCAGGCCTTGCACCCGGCGAATATCGAGCCCTGACTGACGACGAAATCCAACAGGTTTGATGACCGTTCGGCCGGTGATGGCAAAAAACCCATTTATTGCCTTGCGAGGCGGCGGCTCTGCTGCTTGAATCAAGGCGTCAGCCAAATTATGACTGATGAGTCGCCTATAACCTCCAAGAAACACCTTGCCCCGCCCGCGCTTGATCTACGGGCCTCCCAGGCAAACAGCCCGCCATAACAATACCTCTCGGCCAGCCGCCATCGGACCGACATGGGCCCTCCTCTTCCAGGCGTATGCCTACCTGTCACAAAGCTCGTGCAGAGTGTTCTGAGCGCACTACCCGCTTGCCAGGAGTCTTACGACATGAGGCCAGAAATCGCTGTGCTGGATATACAGGGTCAGTATCGGGTTTACACGGAGTTCTATCGCGCGGACGCAGCGGCCAAGACCATTATCCTGGTCAACGGCTCCATGGCCACCACGGCGTCCTTCGCCCAAACCGTGAAAAGCCTGTATCCGCAATTCAACGTGGTTTTGTACGACCAGCCCTACGCCGGCCGCTCCAAAATCCATAATCGTCATGAGAAGATGCTGACGAAGGAAGTCGAAGGCCAGCTGCTGCTGGAACTCATCGACCACTTCGCCGCTGAACACATTCTGTCGTTTTCCTGGGGCGGCGCCGCCACCCTGGTTGCCCTCGCCCACCGGCCACGGCGCGTGGAAAAGGCGGTGATCAGCTCGTTCTCACCGGTGATCAACGCGCCCATGCGCGACTACCTTGAACGCGGCGTCGACTACCTCGGCAACCTCGACCGCGACCGCGTCGGCCACCTGGTCAACAGCACCATCGGCAAACACCTGCCGTCGCTGTTCAAACGCTTCAACTACAAACACGTGAGTAGCCTGGCCGAGCACGAATACGGGCAGATGCACTTCCACATCAGCCATGTGCTCAACAGCGATCGGCTGTGCTACCTCAAGGCGGCCCGGCAGATCGACATTCCAGTGCTGTTTTTGAATGGCGAATGGGATGAATACACCAGCGCTGAAGACGCCAAATTGTTTGGCCAGCATGTGGCCAACAGCAGCTTCAGCACCATCCAGGCGACCGGGCATTTCCTGGACATGGAACACAAGGCGGCATGCCGGGATAGTCGAGAGGCGGTGGTGGGCTTTTTGAAACCGGAGCGGCAGGTGGGTCGATTGCGCTATCACCAGGGGCAGACGCAGCATGCCTTTGCGATCTGAACCGCTCATGTGGGAGCCGGGCTTGCCCGCGATGCAAGCGCCTCGGTGTATCAGTTGCACTCAGGTGACGCCATCGCGGGCAAGCCCGCTCCCACACAAGCTTGCGCGAGTATGAGGTTCGTTCGTCGACTGGCTGGATGAACGCAACCCACACATTTTTCGAAGAAAAACTTCAAATCCCGGCGAACATCTGGTACAAAGTCAGCCGCTCTGAGCGGGTATAGTTTAGTGGCAAAACGAAAGCTTCCCAAGCTTTAGTTGAGGGTTCGATTCCCTCTACCCGCTCCACTCAAACAGTGCACTCACGTCAGGATGGTTCTGACGCGGGATGCGTAAAAAAACCGGTCCCTGGTGACCGGTTTTTTTATGGGCGCGATTTGAGTTACCCGTCATTCGTCCGGTTAAACCTGTACAAATCAATATTTCTGTACAAGTATCAAGTCTGAGCGTTGGCACTTCGCCACGTACGATCCCGGAGCCGGGCAATGACACGTCTACTGGTTTCATTGTTGCTGGTGTTGAGTTTAAGCAGTTGCAGCAGCGTAGGGGTCGACCACTACGCCGACCAGCAGCCGCAGTTGGACCTGCAACGCTTCTTCAGCAAACCCGTCAAGGCGTGGGGGATTTTCCAGAAGCGCTCGGGGGAAGTGGCCAAGCGCTTTGAAGTGAATATCACCAGCCGGCGCGAGGGCGACGCGCTCATTCTTGACGAACGGTTCCTGTACAGCGATGGCACGCGCCAGCAGCGAGTGTGGACGCTAACCCCGGATGGCCCTGGCCGCTGGCGCGGGCGCGCCGGTGATGTGGTCGGCGACGCAATCGGCGAAGTGGCGGGTAACGCACTGCGTTGGCGCTACCGACTCAACCTGCCGGTGGACGGTTCGGTGTACGAAGTCAGCCTGGACGACTGGATGTACTTGATGGACGAGGACACCTTGATCAACCGTTCCAGCATGACCAAGTTCGGCGTCGAATGGGGCCAGATCACGTTGTTTTTCCGTCGCCAATGAACGACCGAGAGTGAGGGTGAATCATGAATATGAAAATGCTGACCGAACTGGCGGTAAAGGGCGAAGTGCGTGAGCTGGAACTGCTGTCGCTGGAAGGGGGTTTCTACATCGCGCGCGTCAAGTTGGATCATGTCGAGATGACGCTGTTGGACGACGATGCCAAGCCGATGCGCATCGGCTCCACCACGTATTTGCGCGACCTGTTGCAACGGGTTCCGCCGTTTCCTTGCGTGCTGGTGCAGCAGTGCGTGCACGATGAAATGTGCGGGGCACGGGAAGGGCCAATCGGCGCGTTGCGCATTCCGTTTACGTTGACCGCGTCCCTTTAAGGTGACTTGCGTATTTTGGCTCCCCTCCCCCGTGGTATGGGCGGCCTGGGAAGGCAAGCCGGTTGCGGTGCGCGCAAGAACCTAGGCGGCGCGGTCCACACGGTCCTGCGCCGCTTCTACCAGCATCAGCCCCAATTCAAGCATTTGCTGAATGGCCAGGGCCAGGTAGCGATGGTGGGCGGGCAGGTCCTCGGTAAATACGGGTGATTCGACAAATATCCTACCTACGCCCATACGTCATTGGCGCATAGCACGCTTATTCGGATCGTTTCCTATCACGCAACAGCCACTCGTCACTGATTGATAGGCATTCGAAAAGTGCGCCGGGATATTTGAAGCGCGAACTTTACAACCATGCAGCCCGTGCAATTACGTAGGACGGAACTGAGTTTTCCATCCGAAACGAGCCAGTCAACGGTCCACGGCTATCCTCCGCTGCACCACCCACGCCAACGGCAACGTCGCACACAACATCCCCGCCAGCACCAGCACCGCCAGCGGCACACCCAACGCATCGCCTAACCCGCCAAACACCACCGGCGCCAGCGCCCCGCCGCCTATCGTGCCGGTGTAGAACAGCGCAAACGCCTGCTCGCGTTTGCCGGCGCCGGCCAGGTCCGGCACGGCGCCGTAGAGCACCGAAGACGTGCCGTTCAGCACCAGGCCCAACACCGGCAACATCGCCATCAAGCCACTCAGCGGCAGGTACACGGCGGCGACGATCAGCAGTGCCGTGCCGGTTTCCGTCAGCCATACGGTCTTCATCATGCCGATGCGGGCACCGAGGTAGCCGCAGAACAATTTGCCGAACGCACCGCCAATGAACAGCAGGGTCAAGGCCAGGCCAATACCCGCCGTGCCCGCACCTTTGGCTTGCAGCAGGAACGGCAGGAACGTGAGGAAACCCATGCGCACGGCGCTGTCGAGGGTGCCGGTGAGGATCAGCGCGCGCAGGCCGATGACCGAGCCGGTTCCACTCAAGGGCCTGGCGTTTTTTGTCGCGGCGGATTCGCACACCGGAGCAGGCGCCCACCACCACAGCAGCCCTGCCGCCGCCAGCCCGAGCAACCCCAGCAGGGTGGCGCTGGCACGCCAACTGATGACCGTCAGCAGCAAGCCCACCAACCCCGGAATCAGGGTTTTGCCGATGTCACCGGAAAAGTTGTATTGCGATAACGCCTGCTTGACCCCACCACCGTCCTCATAAGCATCGGTAATCATCGAAGAGGCCAGCGGGTGTTGGGTACTCGCTCCCAGCCCACCCAATAGCAACGCCAGCAACAACATGCCAAGCCCGGTGGCTTGCCCCACCAATAAGTAAGCGATACCTGCCAACGCGGTGCCGCCCACCAGCAATGGTATACGCCCCCAACGTTTGGCGGCGCGGCTGGCCATGAGTTGGAACACGGCCATCATCCCGGAGTAGGCGCCGCGCAACAGGCCGATTTGAGCGTAGGACAAGGCGAATTGCGCCTGCCAGATCGGCAGCAGCACGTAGATGACGTCGGTGAGGCCATCGTGTACGGCGTGGGCGCTGCAACCGGTAATCAGCGCGCGGCGGCGCGTGGAGGGGGCGCGGGCAGGCACGGCGACGGTGTCGTTCATGGGGTTTGAATCAACGCAGGTGGATGAAGCTTCCAGCCGGTCAGTGCGATCAGCAGGGTCAGCAGTTGGAAACCGATAATCAGTGCCACGCAGCCGGCCCAGCCCCACTGCTCCCAGATCAATGCCGGTGCGATGGCACCGCAACTGCCGCCCAGGTAGTAACACGTGAGGTAAACCCCCACGGCGCCCGCCTTGTTGTCACCGGCGATGGCGGTGATGAACGCATTGGCAGCGGCCTGGGCGAGGAACACGCCGGTGGAACTGAGCGCCAGGCCGACGACGATGCAGCCCAGCGAAGGCGCCAGGGTCAGCGCCGAGCCACTGACACCGAGCACGGCGGCGATACCCAGCAGCTCGGCGTGGGGCCGGGCTTTGCTGAGGCGGCCCGCGAGGGGGATCACGATCAAGGCCAGTAGAAACACCATGTACAGCGTGCCCAACGCCGCAGGCCCGAAGTTGAACGGCGGCAAGCCAAGGTACAAACCCGCGTAAGTAAAGGCCGCGACTTGGCAGAACAACACGCAAAAACCTACGGCGTAGGCGGCCAACAGCGGTTTGCGGAAAATGCCCGAGGATGACGTGTTAAGTCGCTCGGTGCGCGGTCGGTTTGAGGGCAGCAGGAATTGAATAAACCCGCCCACCATCAGGCTCAATACAGCCAACCATTCGAAGGCTTCCCGCCAGCCCACGTATTCAGTCATCACCCCCGTGACGAAGCGCCCGGCGAACCCGCCCAACACAGTGCCCGCCACATAAAGGCTGGTGACTTCGGTGACCGTGCCGCCACGCCAACGGTCACCGATGTAGGCCACACTGGTCGCGAACACCACCGGAATCAACAGACCTTGCACGCACCGCCATACCAGCACTTGGGCAAAGCTGTCGGCGTACGCGGTCATCAGTGCGGGCACCGCCAACAACAGCGCGGCCACGCTGATGACGGTGCGTTGCTCGAAGCGCCCGGTCAGCCGGCTGACAAAGGGTGCAGTGACCGCCACGGCCAGGGTGGTGACCGTGATACTCCAGCCCGCGGTCTTGGCGCTGATGTGAAACTGCGCGGCAAAGGTCTGCAGGATGCTCTGGGTGGCATAGAGGTTAAGAAACGCCGCGCAGCCACACAGGAACAGGGCAAGACGGGCACAATGCAGGCGCGGTTTCATGAAACCTCTCGTTTTATTTTGTGAGGTCTTTATAGAATGGCCGACGGGTCTTAAACCAATACCGATTTCGAACCGATCAATACCCAGGGAACAGGATGCTCGACCTACGCAAGCTGCGTTACTTTCTGACGGTCGCCGAAGAATTGCACTTCGGCCGAGCAGCACTTCGCCTGCACCTGGCGCAGCCGCCACTGACGCGGCAGATTTCAGCGCTGGAGGCGGAGTTGGGGTTCAAGCTGTTTGATCGCACCAGCCGCACGGTGACCCTCACGGCTCAGGGCCGTTCGTTCCTGCCCTATGCACGCGGCGTGTTGGAGCAGGTGGCATTGGCGCAGGTCATCGCCGGCAAACTGGCAGCGGGCACTGCGGGGCAATTGTCGCTGGGGTACGTCAGCTCAATCGCCTTGTCGGATCTGTTCAGCCAAGCGATCCAGACTTTTGCGCAAGGCTTTCCCGAAGTGCAGTTGACCTTGGTGGAGTGCGCGTCCGGCAGCCTCGGCGCGCGCGTGGCTGACGGGCGGCTGGATATCGGGCTAAGTCGCCTATTGCCGCAGAATCAAGAGGTACACGCACAATCGCTCGGTGAGGAACGCTTGGTGGCGGCCGTGTCCAGCGACAGCCCTTTGGCCGGCCAGCCTGATGTCAGTTTGGCGCAGCTCAGTGCATATCCGTTGATTCTGTTTCCGTCGGATTATGGGTCGGGGTTGAACCAGTCCATCGAGCAACTTTACCGGCACCACGGTGTGCCCCTGCGTGCCGGGCCGACCGGACGGCAGATCACTTCGATCATTGCGCTGGTGGCCGCCGGGCAAGGCGTGGCATTGGTGCCGGAATGCACGCAGAGCTTGATGAATAAGGGCGTTACGTATAAGCCGATGGCTGAGGTAGATGCCTGTGCTCAGTTGCTGGTGCTGACCCCTACGGCAAGAAAAAGCGTATTGGCTGATGCGTTTCTCGCGGTCCTTGCGCAGTCTTCACACACCCGGTAACCCTTCGAAAAACCTCGCAGTACGCCGGCTGCACGTGGGCCGTGGTGGACATTGATGTCACCAAGTACCTGGGCAAGGCTCACAAACTCAACATTACCCTGCCGGGTTATCTGTTGAATCGTATTGATGAATACGTGCTGAATCACCCGGAAGAAAAAAGCCGTTCGGGGTTTCTGGCATCTGCGGCGCTCAAGGTTCTGCAGCAGGAAGGATGATCAGTCACGCCGAGTAACGCCGCTAGCGGCTTTGAATTTGACCGCAAGAAACGTAGTTTGCCGATGAGCGTGTCGCCTTAGGCTTGAACCACACTCACCCAGCAGGAGTCCGCTCATGTCTTACCAATTCAAGCGCATGCCCTCCCCCGTCGGCCAGCTCACCCTGGTGGCGCGCGATGGCAAACTCAATGCCGTCCTCTGGGAAAAAGAGCGCGCCAACCGCGTGCGCCTGGGTGAGTTGCGCGAGGCTAACGACAGCGCTGTGCTCTTGGCGGCCGAGCAACAATTGAAGGAGTATTTCGCCGGCACCCGCCACCAATTCGAACTGGAACTGGACTTCACCGGCACCGCGTTCCAGAAGCAAGTCTGGCAGGCGCTGCTGACCATCCCCTTTGGCGAAACCCGCAGCTACAGCCAGATCGCCCAGCAGATTGGTAACCCGAAAGCCGTGCGTGCAGTGGGCGCTGCCAACGGGCGCAATCCGATCTCGATCATTGCGCCCTGCCATCGGGTGATAGGCGCCTCAGGCGGGCTGACCGGGTTTGCCGGTGGGCTGGAGGCCAAGCAGTATCTGCTCGCGTTGGAAGGTGCAGGCCAGGCGGAACTGGCGTTCTAAACGCCTGCACGACAAAAACGTACACGTTTGTCCACCCGCTCAAATGTAATAAGAAATTTCAAAGCACCCCTGCGGTCCATACTTTCATCACCCACCTTTTGAGGAAAACGGTCATGAAATTCTCCGCAGTCTCGCAGTCTCTGTCCCGCTGGGCAGGCAGTGCCCGGACGTTCTACGCCGCCGTCGCACTGATTTTCCTGTGGAGTCTGAGCGGGCCTTATTTCCACTACAACGACACTTGGCAGCTGATCATCAACACTTCGACCACCATCATTACCTTCCTGATGGTGTTTCTGATCCAGAACACGCAAAACCGCGACAATGACATCCTGCATATCAAGATTGATGAGCTGCTGCGCGTGTCCAAGGATGCACAAAACGCCGTGCTGAGCCTGGATGGCCTGGACCGCAAAGAACTGGAAAAACTGCGCAACGAATACCGCAGCATCGGGGCTACGCGCAGTGTCAGCCTGAACAGCAGTTGCGGTGAAACCGTCGACGATGCAGTCGCGAACAAAACCGATCTGAACCACGCATAAAAAAACGGCGGTTGGAGAGGATCCAACCGCCGTTGTTCATTTCAAGTCACGGGTTCAACCGTCGCCTTGATGACCTTTACCGTAGGTCGATGCCAACGCGCGGGCCTTCTGCAGACGCTCTTGCAACTTAGGCAGCGTCTCATCTACCAGCGCCTTTATTTCCGGTACATCCGATGCCGCGCCTTCCTGCTTGAACAAGGCGATGGCGTCTTCGTTTTCCTTGACCTGCTGCGCCGTGTAGGCAGCGTCAAAGGAGTCGCCGTCCTTGAGTTCGGGCATCAGGGTTTCGGCTTTGTCGGCGATCTTCTCGCGCGGGGCCACCGGCAAGTCGAGCTTCTTGGCAATCGCTGCCAGGTGCTGGTTGGCCAGGGTGCGCTCGTTGATGACCTCGATGGTGTAATCCTTGATTTCCTGAGACGAGGTTTTGGCGTGGGCCATGCGACTGGTTTCGATATCGGCCATGCCTTTGGCCGAAGCCTGCTCGATGAATTCAGCAGGCGACTGGGCGAAAGCATTGCTGGCGCCGAGGCCCAGCAGCATCGCGAAACTGGCGGTGCGTAACCGGATAGCCATGCGGCTCATGATGGGTTCCTCCAGGGCAAAAATAGGTGCGAGGACAGACACCTCACCCTGAATTCGAATTTTCAGGGCGGCAAAGGTTTAGAAAAAACTTGCCAGTGCGACGAACGGTCGTGGCTGCCTCAGGCCGGTTTGCTGGCAAACAGGCCCGGTAATGCGTGCGCGAGCGCGTTAATGGCAAAGCCGATAAACATCACGCCGCAGAGCTTGGTGATCAGGATTTCATGGCGCTGATACACCGTACGCACGCGTTGCGCCCCGACCACAGCGATCAGAATCGCATAAGCCAGCAGGCCACCGACAAAGCTCAGGAAGATCAAGGACGGCAGCATTGCCCAGGTCAGCAGCTCGGCGCGGCTGGACAGCAATGCCGTGAACGTCGCCACCGCCACCGGGTAGGCCTTGGGGTTGGTCAAGCCAAACAAAATGCCGTGCCAAAACGGATGCCGCGCAGCGCCCTGGGGGGCGTCACTGCTACGCCGTTGCGTGCGAATGGCGCGCCAGCCGAGCCAGAACAAATACAACCCACTGAGCACACCCAACACATCAAATGCACTGCTACCGACTTCCCGTGCGCCAACAATGGCGATCAGCGCCGTACTGCACCACACCACATCCCCGAGCAAATGCCCGCACAGGAACCCTGCCCCGGCGCGACGCCCGCGCGCAGCACCGATGCCGAACACAGCCAGCACCCCCGGGCCCGGCGTAATGCCGTAGATAAAACCCGAAGCGAGGACGGCGAGCAACAAGGATGGGGTCATGGGCGCGACTCTGACAGACGGTTAAGAGGTGCAGGGATTCTGCACGTTCGGGTGCTACCGGTAAAACTGCATGCCTGCATATGGCTTGGCACGACAGGCTTGCAGACGCGAAGCCAAATTGCCGACATGCACCTCAAGCTTGTGCCCATCGGGGTCGAGGAAATAGAACGACGCACCTTCACTGCGGTTGTCGCGCCACTCCTGTACACCGCCGGCTCGCAGGCGCGCCACCAGCGCGTTGAAATCACCGGCATCCGCCGTGAACGCGTAGTGGGTGTAGTCAACTGCGGGTGCCGACACGCGCAACGGATCAAGCGACAAACACACCCACACACCGGGCAACGACAGGTAGGCGCCGTTGTCCCACGTGGCGTCGAGCTGAAGCTGCAACAGCTCATGGTAGAACCTGACGCTGCGGTTCACATCGGTCACGGCAAGGGTCAGGTGGTTGAGGCCTGAGAGCATGTTGGCATTCCTGTCATCGGTGGCTTGCGGACAATACACCCTGTACCTGCGCGATCAACCATTGCAACCCCGAATCCCCACCCCGCCGCGCATGCCACGCCAGCTCAAAGGCAAACGAGGGAATATGAAACGGTGGCGGCACGGCCAACAAATGCTGCTGATCGATGCTGAGCAACCCCCTGGATGAGACGGTCAGGATCAGGTCGGTGCCCTGGATCAACTGCGGCGCCACGCCCCAGTGCGGCAGGCTGATCGCCACATGCCGGCGCTCACGAATGGCCGTCAACGCGCGCTCGATTTCCGGGGTACCACTGCCGCGCATTTCCAGCAGTACATGCGGGCGCGACAGGTAGGTGGGCAGGTCGAGCGTGCCACTTTGCGGCAGGCTGTGGCGGTCCACCAGGCAGGTGTAATGCTCCTCAAACAACGGCGTGGTGCGCAGTTCGGCGGGCATATCGGGGAAGACCCCGGCCGCCAGGTCGATATCGCCATTGAGCACGCCGTCCACCATCCCTTCACGGCTGGCCTGGATGATTTGCAGGTCGATGCCGGGCGCTTCACGGCGTAACGTGCGCACCAAACCAGGCAGAAAAATGGCCGCGCTGTAGTCCGACATCGCCACGCGAAACCTGCGTTTGGCTGACGCCGGGTCAAACCGATTCGGTGCCAACAGGGCCTGCACCTGGGCCAGGGCTTCGGCCAACGGCGTCGCCAACTCCAGGGCACGCGCCGTCGGCACCAGCGTGCCGCCCTGGCGCACCAGCAACGGGTCATTCAATAGGTCTCGCAGGCGGGCCAATGCGTGGCTGACCGCCGGCTGGCTCAGGTGCAAACGCTCGGCGGCGCGAGTCACATGTTGCTCGCTGAGCAAGGCATCCAGAATCACCAGCAGGTTGAGGTCAATGCGGCGAAGATCATTCATCAACTGCATGCTCTGCATAAGAATTTGGAATTTAAATTTGCGCGACGAATAGCCTAGAGTCCAGTAAAACCTCTGGGAGAGTCGAAATGACCACGTTGCATTGGGTGGGTTTGTTAGCGCTGGCGGTGATTGCCGGGGCGGTGGTGCCGTTTCAAAGTGCAATCAATGCCAACCTCGGGCGCGGCCTCGGTCACCCCTTATGGGCCACGTTGGCCTCATTGCTGGTGAGCATCATCGTGTTGCTGCCGGTGATACTGGCCCTGCGTTTACCACTGCCGAGCCTGAGCTTTATCAGCCAGGCACCGCTGTGGATGTGGGCCGGTGGCGCATTTGGCGTGTGCTTCATTTCCCTGGCACTGATGCTGCTGCCCAAGCTGGGCGCGTCGGGGTTTATTGCACTGGCCATGGCCGGTCAGATCCTCGCCTCGCTGCTGCTCGATCACTTTGGCCTGTTCGGCCTGGCCGAGCGCCAACTCACAACGCCCCGTGTGCTGGGGGCGTTGCTGTTGATCGGCGGGGTGGCGTTGATTCAGTTCAGCAGCTCGCCCGCGCGGGCATTGGCAACGGCAAGCTGATCATCCCCTGTCCAACGTGCGCAGCTTTTGCGGCAAGCCCCACAGCAGCAGCGCTGCGGCCAACAGTGCGCACACGCCGATCACATACAGCGCCGGGGTGGTGCTGCCGGTGAGGTCCTTGATCCGCCCCACCATCACCGGGCTGACAATGCCGCCGAACTGGCCAAGGGTGTTGATCACCGCAATGCCACCGGCCGCACCGGCACCGGCGCCCGCCAGCAGTTTGGGGGGCAGGGTCCAGAACGTCGGGATCGAGGCGATAATGCCGGCGCCCAACATGCCCAGCGCGATGATCAGGAAGGTGGTGTGGTCGGCAAAGATGCCGGCACTGAAAAAGCCAATCGCACCCAGCACCACCAGGCTCTTGTGCAACATCAGCGACGCTCGGCGGCCAAGCGATTGATCTCGGCCTGCTCCACCACCGCGTGCGGCGCGCCATGGCGCACCGCCGCCAACATGGCCTGGCCGACGGTCTCGGTGCTGACCACCCAGCCGGGCTTGGCGCGACGCACAAACGAGAGCACCGGCCCGAGCACGGTATAGAAAGATTGGTACAACGGCGTCTTCGAGCGCACGCCATGCAAGGGCTGGATAACCCCCGGCCGAAACAGGTACACCGCCTTGAACGGCAGGCGCAGCAAAGCGTTTTCAGTCTTGCCTTTGATCCGCGCCCACATCGACTTGCCTGCCTCGGAGCTGTCGGTGCCGGCGCCGGACACGTAGATAAACGTCATTTGCGGGTTTAGCCGCGCCAGGGTACTGGCGGCGACCAGCGTCAGGTCATAGGTAAGGTGGGTGTACCGGGTTTCATTCATGCCCGCCGACGAAACACCAAGGCAAAAAAAGCACGCGTCAAACCCTTGCAGCAAGTTTTCCAGGGGCTGGAAATCCAGCATGTCGCTGTGCAACACCTGATGCAGTTTGTCGTGCTCCTGGGTCAACGGGGTGCGGCCGACGGCGACGACTTCCTGGACGTCAGCCGCCAGCAGGCACTCGCGCAGCACGCCTTGGCCGACCATGCCGGTGGCGCCGAATAGGAGAACTCTCATTGGGTGGGTTCCTTGATGACAAACGATAAGCTGCACGTTAGAGACAAACACACTAGCAGCTTGTAGCTTACCGCTGAAAAAGGATAAGCCCGCCCTTGAAAAATACCACCACCCTCGCCCTCGCCTGCAGCGCCGCCTTCCTCGGTCAAGTCGGTATCAGCAGCTACCTGCCCGCCGTACCGGCGATTGCCCATGCCCTGCCCGCCGCCGAAGACCAGGTCGCATTGGCCCTGGCGGTGTACCTGGTGGGCATGGCATTGCCGATGTTGCTGTGGGGCAGCCTGGGCGAGCGGTTTGGAAGAAAGCCGGTATTGCTTGGCGCACTGGCGGTGTACGCACTGGCGAGTGCGGCGATTCCGTCAGCGTTCAATATCGAGTCGTTCCTGGCGTTACGCCTGGTTCAGGGCCTGGGCGCGGGCGGCGTGTCGGTGATGGCCCGGGTATTGGTGCGTGACAGTTTCAGCGGTGCATTGCTGGCCAAGGGGTTGTCGTGGCTGGGCATGACCTTTGTCATCGCGTTGGGAATCGGGCAATTTGCCGGCTCGGTGTTGCAGGTGGCGTTCGGTTGGGAAGCGATTTTTTATGCGTTGGCAATCGGCGCTGTCGGGTTAATGCTGGTGTTGCAGCGGGTGGTGTTTGCGCCACAGGTAAAAGCCGATTCGTCGGTATCCGCGACGCGCATTTACGCGACGATTGTGCGCCACCCGGCCTTCTTGCACGCCGCGTTGGCCGGCGGGTTGGGCTATGGGGTGATCATCGCGTTCAACACCTGTGCGCCACTCATTCTGCAGGGCCATTTTGAGTGGAGCCCGGCCCAATATGGCTGGCTGGGTTGGCCGATCAGCGCGGCGTATCTTGCAGGCGCGTTGATGGTCAATCGCTGGGTCGCACGCACCGGACGGTTGGCGATGATGAGTTGGGGCGTGGCCCTGGTGTTGTCAGGCACGGCCGTGATGCTGCTGGGCAGTGTGTTCAGCGACGGGTTGGCAGTGTTGCTGTGGCTGCCGTATTGCCTAGCGGTTTTTGGGCAGTCGATGAGTTACCCCATCAGCTTGTCGCTGGCCAATGATGAGTCGCCGGTGAGCGGTTCCTATGCCATGGCCTTGAGCGGCTTTATGCATCAATTGATGGCGGCGCTGATCGGCGGCGGCGCGAGCCTGCTGGTGAGTCAGCAGGCGTGGCCGATGACGCTGTTGTGTGTAGCGTTGGCGGGCGGCGCATGTGTGTGCGCCGCCCGCTGCCGGGCCGATCAGAACGCGCTGCGAAATATTTCTTCGATCTGACGTTGATCGGCGCGCCGTGGGTTGGTCAACCCACAGGCGTCCTTCAACGCATTGGTCGCCAGCAGCGGAATATCCTGCAGCTTGGCGCCCAGCTCGCGCAGCCCGGCCGGGATCTCAACATCCAGGGCCAACGTGCGAATGGCCGCGATTGCCGCCTGGGCGCCCTCTTCCGGGGTAATGCCCTTGATATCGGCGCCCAAGGCGCGTGCCACGTCGCTCAAGCGTTTGGCGCAGACGCTGGCATTGAAGCTTTGCACATGGGGCAGCAACACCGCATTGCACACGCCGTGGGGCAAGTCGTACAGGCCGCCCAGTTGGTGGGCCATGGCGTGCACAAAACCCAGGGACGCATTGTTGAACGCCATCCCGGCCAGGAACTGCGCGTAGGCCATGTTTTCCCGTGCGGCCATGTCGCTGCCATCGCGAACCGCCAGGCGCAGGTTGGCGCTGATCAGCTCGATGGCCTTGATCGCGCAGGCGTCGGTGATCGGGTTGGCGGCGGTGGACACGTAGGCTTCGATGGCGTGGGTCAAGGCGTCCATGCCGGTGGCGGCGGTGAGGCCCTTGGGCATGCCGACCATCAGCACGGGGTCGTTGACCGACAGCAGTGGCGTGACGTTGCGGTCGACGATGGCCATTTTCACGTGGCGGGTTTCGTCGGTGATGATGCAAAAGCGCGTCATCTCGCTGGCGGTGCCGGCGGTGGTGTTAATGGCCACCAGCGGCAGTTGCGGCTTGCTGGACTGATCGACACCTTCGTAGTCGCCGATATGCCCGCCATTGGTGGCGCACAGCGCGATACCCTTGGCGCAGTCATGGGGCGAACCGCCGCCCAGAGACACCACGAAATCGCAGTGGCTGTGCTGCAACAGCGCCAGGCCTTTTTCGACGTTTTCCACATTGGGGTTGGGCTTGGCACCGTCGTAAATCACCGAGTCGATGTCCTGCATCGCCAGCTTCTCGGCGATCATGCTGGCCACGCCCGCCTTGGCAAGGCCGGCGTCGGTGACAATCAGTGCCTTGCGAAAGCCATAATTGCGGATGGCGATCATGGCTTCGTCGAGACAGTCGATGCCCATGATATTGACGGCGGGGATGAAGAAGGTGCTGCTCATGGCGAATCCTCAGAGGCGTTATAGGTACAGGATCAACCTCACTTGCCTGCGGCATCTTGACCAAGATCAACTCCGGCTCGTGATAAAGTCACCACCCAGCCGATTTCGAGTAGACCCGCCGCAATGAAGGATTTCCAGGATATTGACGCCCACCTTGAAGACTGGAGCGCGCTGCGCAGCAGCGTGGACTTCAATGGGATTCTGATCGGCAACGGCGCCAGCCGGGCGATTTGGGAAGACTTTGCCTACGACTCGCTGTTTGAAAACGCACGCACCGTCGAGGAAAAACCCCTGAGCGCATCCGAGCTGAGTGTGTTTGACGCCCTGCAAACCCGCAGTTTCGAGCAAGCACTGGGCGCATTGAAAACCACCAGCCGGGTCAACAAGGCCCTGGCGGTCAGCTCGGCCGCGCCGCGCAATCGCTACTATGCGATCAAGGAAGCGTTGATCAACACCATCCACGCCGTGCACATTCCGTGGCGCCTGGTGCAGCCGTCGACGCTGGCGACGATCAACGCGGAGCTGGCCCGCTACGCCAGCGTGTTCACCAGTAACTACGACTTGCTCAACTACTGGGCGATCCTGCACACCCCGGGCATTGATGACCTGTTCCGCAGCGCCAACGCCAGCTTCGACCTGCGCAACACGCACACCGACGCCACGCGCATCCTCTACCTGCATGGCGGCCTGCACCTGGTGCGCAACCTCGACGGCACGGCGCGCAAACTGCCGTCCACCGACAGCACCTTGCTCAGCAGCTTTGCGATCAACAACACGATCAAGACCCTGGACGATGTGCCGCTGTTTGTCAGCGAAGGCAACGTGGAAGAGAAGCTCAAGACCATCCGCAGCTCGGACTATCTGTCGTTCTGTTATGAGCAACTGCTCAGCCATGAGGGCTCACTGTGCGTCTTCGGCCATGATTTGGGGCCGCAGGATACACACCTGGTGGATGCGCTGCGCCAGGCCAAGCTGACCACCCTGGCGATTTCGGTATCGGGGCGCAGCGACGGGTTTATTCGTCAGCAGAAACGCCGGTATGCGGCGTTGTTTGAGGGCAGCGGTGTGGCGCTGAAGTTTTTTGCGGCGCGCACGCATCCGCTGGGTAATTCGGCGCTCTCGGTGCCGGTCGAGCGCTGATCACCTGAACAAAGCAGCTCCCACATTGATTGCATTTCAACTAGTGATCGCAGTCATTCCTCAGCGCTGTGCACCACCACCAACAACTGCGCCTGCACCTCCCCAACCGAGCGAAGCCGGTGAGGCTTTTGCGCGTTGAAGTGCAGCGCGTCACCCCGCTCCAGAATCACCCGTTCGTTCATGAAATCCACTTCCACCCGGCCTTCATGCACGAACAGAAACTCCTCTCCCACATGCTCCTTGAACGTCTTGTCGGTGAACTCCGCCGGCGGGTAGATGATGAACGGCAGCAGGCTGCGCTCACTGACCTGATGGGCGAGCACCGCATAACCCGGCGCGGTGTCCGGCCGCTCATGGCTGCGCACCAGGCTGTAGCTGTCGAGGCTGACGCTGTCTTCGCTGAACAGTTCTTCGACCTTCACGTTCAAGGCTTTGGCCAGTTTCAGCGCGGCGGCAATCGACGGCGTGTTGAGCCCGCGCTCGACTTTCGACAGGTAACTCTTGGTCATCCCGGACTTTTCGGCCAAGGACTCCAAGGTTACCCCAAGTTTTTTTCTCAATAATTTCAAACGGATAGACATTTTATGCAGTTAATCCATGCAGAAAAGCGAGAGCTGCGCTTGCCAATGACACAATGTGTCATATAGCATCTTTAGTGTCATTTGCATTCACCCAACAGCCTTGCTCGCGCTGGAGACCCGCAAATCCGACGTCCATTGAACCACCCAAAGGACACCGATATGGCCAAGACATTAGCACTCCCCAAAGAGCAACTGGTCAAGCAAGCGCTGATCCAGATGCAAAATTCACTGGCGGATAATACGTGGACCGACCGGCAAAAGCTGGCGCTCACCTGTCGCATCCTGTTCGAACATGGCCACGACTCCGGCCTGGCCGGGCAGATCACCGCGCGAGGCCCCACGCCTGGCACTTATTACACCCAGCCACTGGGCCTGGGGTTTGACGAAATCACCGCCGGCAACCTGTTGCTGGTCAATGAGGACCTGGACGTCCTGGAAGGCCACGGCATCCCCAACCCGGCCAACCGTTTTCACACCTGGGTATACCGTGGGCGGCCGGATGTGAACTGCATCATCCATACGCACCCCACCCATATTGCCGCGCTGTCGATGTTGGAAGTACCGCTGCAGGTGTCGCACATGGACCTTTGCCCGCTGTACGAAGACTGCGCTTTCTTGGAAGCCTGGCCGGGCGTGCCGGTGGGCAATGAAGAAGGGCAAATCATCACCACGGCGCTGGGCGACAAACGCGCGATTTTGCTTTCGCATCACGGCCAACTGGCCACCGGGGCGAGCATCGAAGAAGCCTGCGTGATCGCGCAGTTGATTGAGCGCGCGGCCAAGTTGCAGTTGCTGGCGATGGCCGCGGGCACGATCAAGCCGATCCTGCCGGCGCTGGGCCGCGAGGCCCATGCCTGGATCTCCAAGCCCAAGCGCCACGGCGCCGCGTTCAATTACTACGCCCGGCAGAGCCTGCGCCAACACGCCGACTGCTTGAACTGATTGCCCTTTTTTGACTGGAGACTTCCCATGCCCACACCCGCTATTCACGGCATCATCGGATACACCATCACGCCGTTCAGCGCCGACGGCCAACGCATTGACCTCGACGCCCTGGGCCGCTCCATCGACCGTTTGATCGACAGCGGCGTGCATGCCATCGCGCCCTTGGGCAGTACCGGCGAGGGCGCCTACTTGAGCGACGCCGAGTGGGATGAAGTGAGTGCCTACAGCCTGGCGAAAATCGCCAGGCGCGTACCGACTATCGTCAGTGTGTCCGACCTGACCACCGCCAAGGCCGTGCGTCGCGCCCGTTACGCCGAGGCCAATGGCGCCGATGTGGTGATGGTACTGCCGACCTCGTACTGGAAACTCAGCGAAGCAGAAATCCTCGCCCACTATGCCGCGATTGGCGAGAGCGTCGGCGTGCCGATCATGCTCTATAACAACCCGGCCACCAGCGGCACGGATATGTCGGTGGAGTTGATTCTGCGCATCGTCCAGCACGTCGAAAACGTGAGCATGGTTAAGGAAAGCACTGGGGATATTCAGCGCATGCACCAGTTGCATCGGCACAGTGACGTACCGTTTTACAACGGCTGCAACCCGCTGGCCCTGGAAGCCTTTGCGGCGGGCGCAAAAGGATGGTGCACGGCGGCGCCGAACCTGATCGCGCCGCTCAACCTGGCGTTGTACGAGGCGGTGTTGGCCAATGATCTGAGCAAGGCGCGCGAACTGTTCTACCGCCAGTTGCCGCTGCTGGAATTCATCCTCAAGGGTGGGTTGCCGGCGACGATCAAGGCCGGGTTGCGTTTGACCGGGTTGGACGCGGGTGATCCAAGGTTGCCGGTGTTCCCCTTGGGTGCAGCGGGGGTCGAACAGCTTAGGACATTACTGCGATAGAGCCGTGGCCTCCTGTGGGAGCTGGCTTGCCTGCGATAGCATCTCCTCGGTTTAGCTGACAAATCGTGGTGCCTGCATCGCAGGCCAGCCAGCTCCCACATTTTGACCGAGTTCATTCATTACACAGCGACAAATGACAATAATTCTCGATATCATTCATGGCTTATCTACGTCGTACTTCGTCAAGAAGGATAGCCATGTCTCGTCCCAAGCCCGATCCGTTGTCGGTCGATGCCTTTCGCAGGTTCTATGCAGATATTCTGTATTTCCTGCGCAAACGCACGGACAACGCCAGCGACGCGGCGGACATGACCCAGGATGTCTTCACCCAGTGGCTGGACTACCGCGACCGCGCCAAGGTCGAGCAGCCACGGGCATTTCTGTTCCAGATGGCGCGCAACCTGCTGCGCGATCACTGGCGTAAACAGAAGGTACGGCACATCGCCTACGCTGACCCGGCCGATCCCCACGCCGAGCCGCTCACCGATGAACAAAACGACCCGATGGCCGCCGCGCAGCGCCTGCAACGCCTGGAACAGTTGAAAGAAGTCCTCGCCGAACTCTCGCCCCGCAGGCGAGAAGCCCTTATGCTGCATCGCTTCGAAGGCCTGAGTCAGGCGCAGATCGCTGAGCGCATGGGCATTTCGACCAGCATGGTCGAAAAGCACATCGCTTTCGCCCTGCTGCATTGCAAGCGACGTCTTCACATTGACCCCGGCACGGAGCAGCCAGAATGAACCGCTTGAGCGACATCGACGCCCTGGACATCGAAGCGAGCGACTCCATCGATGCCCAAGCCGCCAGCTGGTTCGCGCGCAACCGCAATGACCCGGCGCGTGCCGACCGCAAAGCCTTCGCCGCTTGGCAGGCCGAGCCTGCCCATGCCCGCGCCTACGCCGAATTCGAGCAACTGTGGGCCGACCTCGCCCAGTTGCAGCAACTGAACCAACCCGTGCCACTGCCCACGCGCAAACCCTCGTTCTGGCGCCCCGCCCTCGCCACCGCGGCAGCGCTGGTCTGCACAGTGCTGACCAGCCACATCGGCGCGCCTCGTGAGCTCTACCACAGCCAAATCGCCGGGCACGCCAAAGGCATGCGCACGCTCAACCTGCCCGATGGCAGCACGCTGTATGTAAATGCCAACACCCACCTGCGGGTGGATTTCAACGCCCATCAACGCATCCTGCATCTGGACAAGGGCCAGCTGTACATCGAGGTCGCGGCCGACAAGGAACGGCCGTTGTACGTGCAAGCCGGCGCAGCCAACGTGCGGGTGGTCGGCACCGGGTTTGATGTGCGGCGCAGCCAGCAGCAACTGGTGATCAGTGTCGCCCATGGCCAGGTCGCCTTCGAAGCGGACGCCAAAAGCCCCGTCACCGTGCTCGGTGCGCAGCAACGCGCGACTTACAGTTACGCCAAAGGCACTGTTCAACAGCAAACCCTTACCGGCGAAGAAGTCGCCGATTGGCGCAGCGGGCACCTCTCATTTCGCAATCGCGACCTGGCCAGCCTCATTGACGAGTTGAGCCTCTACCGGCCCCAGGCACCGTTACAGGTCAGCAAAGCCGTGGCGCAACTGAAGGTCTCGGGCAATCTGGATGTGAATGACCCGGACGCTCTGCTCAATGCCCTGCCTGCCCTGCTGCCGGTCAAGGCCGTGGCGTCGGCCGACGGCATCTTAAGAATCGAGCCGACCCAGTAGGGCTCGCACCCATTTGAGAATATTTTGCATTCGCAGGTGTGGATTTTTTGGCCTGCGCCGTCTTCCTCCCGACTGTGCTTGATACGCACACCTTTTTGGCTAGTTAGCCGCCCCGGGGGATTCCATGTTTCGCGCGCCTTGCCACGCTTTGCACCTGTTTCTTCGACCGTCCGTTATTGCCAGCTGCCTGGCGTTCAGCCTCAGTGCGCAGGCCGAGACATTCACGCTGCAACTGCCCGCCCAGTCGCTGGCCACCTCGCTGAGCCAAGTGGCGCAGCAAGCGAAAATCCAGCTGCTGTTCGATGAAGCGCTGCTCAAGAACGCGCAGGCACCGGCACTCAACGGTGCGTTCACCGCAGAAGTGGCGATTCGCACCCTGCTGAAAAACAGCGAGTTCAGCCTGATCAGAGTCGGCACCACTTACATCGTGCGCCCCGCCGAAGACAAAACCCGCTACAGCGGCGCGATCCAGCTCGACGCCCTCAGCGTGATAGGCACCGGTAACGACGTCGACGCGAGCACCGTCAACCGCTCGACCCTGACCCAGGCCGACATCGACCGCTACCAGTCCAATAACATCCCCAGCCTGTTGCAGACCTTGCCCGGCGTGAGCCAGGGCGGTTCGTTGAAACCCGGTGGCCAGACCATCAACATCCGCGGCTTCGGTGATGCCGAAGACGTACCGCTGACCGTCGACGGCGCCACCAAGAGCGGCTTCGAGCGCTACCAGCAAGGCACCGTGTTTATCGAGCCGGAGTTGATCAAAAGCATCGAGGTCGAAAAAGGCCCCAACTCGCCGTTCACCGGCAACGGCGGGTTTGGCGGCACGGTCAACATGACCACCAAGGACGCGCCGGACTTGCTCCAGGACGGTCGCAACAGCGGCGCCATGCTCAAATATGGCTACTCCAGCAATGACCACGAACAGGTCTACAGCAGTGCCGTGTATGGCCGCACCGACGACGGTCGTTTTGACGCGCTGGCTTACCTGACCCAACGCGACGGCGGTGATATGAAAGTGGCCGGCAAGTTGCCCAACGACAACAACGAGTACCCGGTCAACCCTCAGCGCCTGCCCAACAGCGCCCAGGATGTGGACGGCAAACTGTTCAAGGTCAACGCGCACTTCACCGATGAGCACAGCGTTGGCCTGTCCTACTCGCGGTCCCACAGCAATCGCTGGACACCCTTCTCCGCTGCCAGCTACCCGACGCCGCCGACCCAGGCCAACATCGACCGTTACGGCTACGAAGGTGCGTTGAAGCGCTTTTTAGCCCACCGCGACACCGTCGACACCACCTGGTCGGGCAAGTACGAATACACGCCGCTGGATAACCCGCTGGTGGACCTGACCGTCAAGTATTCGCAGTCCAACACCGACCAGACCGACGAGCGCGACGCCAGCGCGTTTTTCCAACTGGCCAGCGGCGGGCGCAAGATGGACACCGCCTACACCGACAAGCACCTCGACATCCGCAACGTCAGCCTGTTCGACAGCGGGCCGTTGCAGCACGCGCTGACCGTCGGCGGGCAGGTTCGCAGGCACAGCCGCGAAACCGAGATGTGGATGCCTGGCGCCACGTACAACACCGCGCGCTATCACTATGGGCATTTCCAGCCGGGCTTCATGCCCCACGGCAAAGTCGATACCCACAGCGTCTTTGTGCAGGATGCGGTGACCGTCGGCGAGGTGACCGTCACTCCCTCCCTGCGCTACGACCACGTGCGTAACCGTGGCGAAGGCAACGATGCGCCGTACTACAACAACCCCGACCCAGCCTTCGGCCACGACTACAGCGACCGCACCTACACCGGCTGGTCACCGCGCCTGGCGCTGTTCTGGAACGTCACCCCGCACCTTGGGCTGTTCGCCAACTGGAGCAAAACCTGGCGCGCACCGGTCATCGACGAACAGTACGAAGTGCAAGGCCTGGGCAGCCGCACGGCCACCAGCGTTGACCTCGACCCCGAGCGCATCACGTCGATCACCCTGGGCAGTGTCGTCAGCTTCGATAACGTGCTTGCCCAGGACGACAACCTGCAAGTGCGCACCACCGTGTTCCACAACAAAGTCGAAGACGAAATTTTCAAAGCCACCGGCGTCGGCTGCCAGAACCAGGCCATCAATGGCGGCACGATTTCCAGCGCCTGCCCAGCGGGGGCAATGCCCAACTACCGCAACATCGGCGGCCTGACCATCAAGGGCTTCGAGCTCGAATCGTTCTACAACTCCACCTACCTGTTCGGCTCGGTGTCGCTCGCCTACGCCAAAGGCGAACACCAGGGCGCCTACACCAACCCGTGGGGCCCGGACGTGCCGGCACGTGACATTCCACCGACCAAATGGGTGCTGGTACTGGGCACCCACATTCCAGCCTGGGATGCTCAGGTGGGCTGGATGGGCCAGTTCATCGGCGCGACCCATCGCTTGCCGAGTGACAAATATTCCGGCGGCCCCGGCAGCAGTTTGGGCGACCTGTTCTACGACCAGTACGGCAACAAGGCCTACAACACCCAAGGCCTGTTCGCCAAATGGAAACCGCAACAGGCTTACCTCAAAGGCACCGAAGTGAATGTCACCGTCGACAACCTGTTCAACAGTAACTTCCGCCCGGCCCTGAGCGGCGACCGTGCCTACACCAAAGGCCGCGATGCGAAGATCAGCATTACGCGGTTCTTCTAATAGACCGGGCTGACGCCCTCGCAGGCAAGCCAGCTCGCACAGCAGCTCTCGGTCCGCCAGGCCGTAGCGGTCCAACCCGGGAGCCGGGCTGACCCGCAACGGCGGCGCGCCTGCCCGCGGTGAGAGTGGAACTGTACGGATCAATCTGCGACCAGCTGTAGGCCCGCGTTTGGCGGGGGTTGTGGCTAGATGGGCGTTCCTTGAAGCCCTCCAGATTCTGGTCCCGACTCATGAGTTCGCGCGAAAACACCGGCATGGCCCTCGGCTTGCTGGGCGTCATCATCTTCAGCCTGACCCTGCCCTTCACGCGCATCGTGGTGCAGGAAATCCACCCGTTGCTCAACGGCCTGGGTCGCGCGTTGTTCGCGGCGGTGCCGGCGGCGGCGCTGTTGCTGTGGCGCCGTGAGCGCTGGCCGACCTGGCGCCAGGTACGCGGGTTGTGCCTGGTCATCGCCGGCGTGATTCTCGGTTTCCCGGTGCTGTCGGCCTGGGCCATGCAAACCTTGCCGGCGTCCCATGGCGCTCTGGTCAACGGCCTGCAACCGCTGTGCGTGGCGCTGTATGCGGCGTGGCTGTCCCATGAGCGGCCGTCGAAAGCCTTCTGGGCCTGCGCGGCGTTGGGCAGTGCGTTGGTGTTGAGTTACGCGTTGATCACCGGCGCCGGCAGTATCCAGGCCGGTGATTTGTTGATGCTCGGCGCAATTGCCGTGGGCGGCCTGGGTTATGCCGAAGGTGGCCGGCTGGCCAAAGAGATGGGTGGCTGGCAGGTGATCTGCTGGGCACTGGTGCTGTCGACGCCGGTGTTGATCGGCCCGGTGTGGTACCTGGCGGCGCAGCACCAAGGCGCAATTTCCATGCGCACCTGGTGGGCGTTTGGCTATGTGTCGCTGTTCTCGCAGTTCCTGGGGTTTTTTGCCTGGTACGCCGGGCTGGCCATGGGCGGCATTGCACGGGTCAGCCAGATTCAGCTGTTACAGATTTTCTTCACCATCGCGTTTTCGGCGTTGTTCTTTGGTGAACATATCGAGCCGATTACCTGGGTGTTTGCCTGCGGGGTGATCGTGACGGTGATGCTCGGGCGCAAGACGGCGGTGCAGGCTGCACCCCTTCCCAAGCCGAACGCTATTTAATGTGAAAGCAGGCCTGTGTAGGAGCTGGCTTGCCTGCGATGCAGGCAACTCGGTCTGTCAGAAAACCGAGGTGATGCCATCGCGGGCAAGCCCGGCTCCCACATTTGATTTGCAGCGTTCTCAGCTCAAATAACCCTCCGCGCGCAGCAAGGTTTCCAGGCAGTGTTCGCTGATCTGGTAGAACGCCTTCAGCGCCTGGATTTTTTCCAGCAACTGCGCGTTGTCGATCGGCTCCGTGCGTTTGACCGCCAGGATCATCTTGTTCTTGTTGGTGTGCTCCAACGAGATGAACTCGAACACCTTGGTCTCATAACCGCAGGCTTCGAGGTACAACGCACGCAGGCTGTCGGTGACCATTTCCGCCTGTTGGCCCAGGTGCAGGCCGTATTGCAGCATCGGCTTGAGCAGCACCGGGCTCTGGATTTGCAGACGAATCTGTTTGTGGCAGCACGGCGAGCACATGATGATCGACGCGCCGGAGCGGATGCCGGTGTGGATCGCGTAATCGGTGGCGATGTCGCAGGCATGCAGGGCGATCATCACGTCCAGTTCGCTCGGCGCGACGCTGCGCACATCCCCGCATTTGAACACCAGCCCCGGGTGTTCCAGGCGCGCAGCGGCGGTGTTGCACAGGGTCACCATGTCTTCGC